>Ga0315282_10001238_pt1 | contig 48937 bp, 39 predicted proteins | sample YL17G07_20_MG_FD_203693 | JGI IMG/M metagenome (GOLD analysis project Ga0315282, IMG submission 203693) | Sediment microbial communities from Yellowstone Lake, YNP, Wyoming, USA - YL17G07_20 | ecosystem: Environmental > Aquatic > Freshwater > Lake > Sediment | place: USA: Wyoming | collected...
CGGGGCGCCCCAGAGTTCGTAGCGAATGGGACCCCCCGAAGGTGGGTGATGAGCAAGAACTCTGGGGCTCGTCGGCGACAGGACCCGGCCCAAACTGTACTACGGTCAGACATCAATCCTCTTGCTTCTCGAAAAACGCAGTGATATATTTTGAGGCAATGATCCCTCATGACAAGGAGCCATAATATGTCCTTTGAAAAAATCTCGAAGCGCATTGATTCTTATCGCGATGATATGATCGATCTTCAGATCAAGCTGGCCTCCATCCCGGCCATCGCTCCGGGAAGCGGCGGCGAAGGGGAGGCAAAAAAAGCCGAGTTCCTGGTCGAGTATTTGCGAAAAAACGGATTCGTGGACATCGAGGTCATAAAAGCGCCCGACCTCGACGCCCCTTCGGGTTGCCGCCCGAACATCCTCGCCTATTACCGGGGCAAAAGCTCGGCCAAGACCATCTGGATTATGTCCCACACGGACGTCGTCCCGCCGGGCGAGCTCTCGCTCTGGACCGGAGACCCCTTCCGCCCCTGGGTCAAGGCCGGAAAGATCTTCGGCCGCGGCGTCGAGGACAACCAGCAGGACATGGTCGCCTCGATCTTTGCCGTCAAGGCCTTCCAGGAGCTGGGCTTCAAACCCAATTATGACGTCGGCCTGGCCCTTGTGGCCGACGAAGAAACAGGCAGCGATAAAGGGATCGCCTACGTCCTGCGGCATTCGAAGGCCTTCCGGCCGAGCGACCTGATCCTCGTCCCCGACGCCGGAAACGAGGACGGGACGATGATCGAGATCGCGGAGAAAAGCATCCTCTGGCTGAAGTTCAAGACGCTCGGCAAGCAGGCCCACGGTTCTATGCCGGAGAAGGGCATCAACGCCTTCAAGGCCGCTTCGTTCCTCGTTGCAGAGTTGAACAAATTGTATAAGCTCTACTCTTTTAATGACCCGCTCTTCGATCCGCCGATTTCGACGTTCGAGCCGACGAAAAAAGAAGCCAATGTTCCCAACATCAACACCATTCCGGGCGAGGATGTCTTCTACATGGACAGCCGGATCCTGCCGAAATATAAGGTCGAAGAGGTCGAAGCCAAGATCAAGGAGATGGTCGCCAAGATCGAGACGCAGTTCAAGGTTAAGATCGCGATCGAAGAACAGCAAAAAGCGCCGGCCGCGCCGCCGACATCGGCCAATGCCCCCGTCGTCAGGGCGCTCGAAGAAGCCATAAAAAAGGTCTACGGGAAGAAAGGCAAGGCTATGGGTATCGGCGGCGGAACGGTAGCGGCGCTTTTCCGGCGGGCGGGCTTCGAGGCGGCTTGCTGGTCGCGGCTTGATGAGACGGCTCACCAGCCCAACGAATACTGCATCATCGACAATATGGTCGGCGATGCCAAGGTCTTCGCCCACATTTTTCTGCAGGGATAAAAAGTCGCGAACGACCTGACAATGTTCAATTCCATATTGGTTCTGTCCACGGTTCCCGATGAAAGCCAAGGCCGCAAGATCGCCAGAGCGCTCGTCGAGGCTCGGCTCGCGGCCTGCGTAACGGTCTCCTCAGCCTGCCGGTCGTTTTACCGGTGGGAAGGAAAGATCTCCGAGGATAAGGAGCACATGTTGTTCATCAAGACCAAGGGGGTTCTCTATAAAAAGCTCGAAGCGAAGCTCAAAGAGATGCACTCTTATACGGTTCCTGAGATCATCGTCCTGCCGATCGTCCGGGGATCCAAAAAATATCTCGATTGGCTTGCGGCCGAGACGCTTTAGAATCTGCGCATGACCTTTTGGGCGACCTTGATCGTGTTGATGTGGACGGCCACGCTGTCCCGGACATCGGACGAATAACCTCCCGCGAAGACCACCGCCAGCGGAATCTTCATCCTTCTCGCCCATTCGATGACGATTTTATCCCGCTTGAAAAGCCCGGCTTTCGTCACAGTCAGCCCCCCGAGCTGATCGCCTTCGAGCGGATCTGCGCCGGCGACAAAAAAAACAAGATCGGGCTTGAATTTCCGGTATAAACGAGGGTAATGCTCTTTGAGCGCAGCCAGATATTTATCATCGCCGTCCCCGGACCAGAGCCCGACATCGAGGCTGCTCGACGGTTTATCGGCCGGATAGATATCCATCTGATGGATGGAAAAAGTGAAGACATAGTCCTTTTGGGCAAAGATCGCGGCCGTTCCATTGCCTTGATGAAGGTCACAATCCACGACCATGGCTTTCTGGATCAGCCCTTCGTGTTTCAATTTTTCCAGGGCGACCGCGACGTCATTCAAGACGCAGAATCCTTCTCCATGATCCGGAAAAGCATGGTGGAAACCTCCGCCGATATGGACACACAAGCCGTCTTTCAAGGCTTGCTGGGCGGCCAGAACCGTCCCCCCGACATACAGCCAGGCGAACTTCGCCAGGTCTTCGGAATACGGGATCTCGAGCGTCTGGATCTCGCTGTGGGAAAGGATTCCCGTCTTGAGCTTTTTCAGGTATTTGGCCGCATGGACGAGGAGGAGGTCCTCATCGCTCACGGGCGAGGGCTCCAGAAAATTTTCTTTTTTGGCCCCCATGGAGAGCAGCTTCTCATAGATCATCCTGTATTTCCTAACGGGAAAGACGTGCTTTCCGAGGTCCGCCATCCAGTAGTCGTCGCTGTAAATGAATTTAAACGGGAATTTTTTTCCGAGAAAAAGCTCGATCAGGCTCATGGAGGAGTGATTAAGCATACCACTTCTTCCAAAAAACTCAAGAGAACGAGGGGGCCCGAAATTGCCGATAGAATCTGTCATCGCGAGGAGCAGAGCGACGCGGCGATCTCAAAAAAAGATTTTTTCATGGAGATTGCCACGCACCCAAGGGGCGCTCGCAATGACTCGCATATCAACGACTTGTCATTTCTATCGGCAATTTTGGATCAATCCTCCCTTCATCGAACGTGGAGGTTCGGCCCAATTCCCTTTTTCTTAATTGTGGTATAATAGCGCGTTCATTTGGGTCCACAGACGGTATGTGGACCCAAACCTGGAGACACCCGTGGCCGTGTACCGTATCGAAAAGCATCCCATCCTGACCCCCGAGCCCGCGGAAACCATCGCTTTTTATTGGAAAGGCCGAAAGCTCAGCGCAAAAAAAGGCGAAACGATCTCCTCCGCCCTATTTGCCCACGGGGAGAGAATATTCAGCTATCATCATAAGGATCATGCCCCCCAGGGCATTTTTTGCGCCAACGGCCAATGCGCCCAGTGCCTGGTCCTGGCCGACGGCCTGCCGGTCAAGGCCTGTATGGAGCTCATTCTCCCGGAGATGCGGGTCGAACCCGTGGACGGCCTCCCGGAGCTCCCCCGCGTTTCCGAGCCGCAGGCGGTGCGCTCGATCGAAGCGACGAACGTCCCGGTCCTGATTATCGGCGGCGGGCCGGCCGGCCTATCGGCGGCCATCGAGCTCGGCAAACGCGGCATCGAGACGCTGCTCGTGGACGACAAACACCGGCTGGGCGGAAAGCTCGTCCTCCAGACACACCGCTTCTTCGGCTCCTACGATCTCGTCTATGCCGGCACGCGCGGCATCGACATTGCGACCAAGTTAGAAAACGAACTGCGCACCCTTCCCAGCGTCCGCATCTGGCTCCAGAGCTCGGCCTTGGCCGTCTTCAGCGACCAGAAAGTCGGGATCCTGGCTGAAGGCGAGCGTTATGCGCTCGTCCAACCCCGAGCTTTGCTCGTGGCGGCCGGCGCCCGCGAAAAATCCCTCGCTTTTCAAGGAAATTCGTTGCCCGGTGTTTATGGCGCCGGCGCCTTCCAGACGATCGTCAACCGCGACCTCGTCCGCTCCTCGGAAAAACTTTTCATCGTCGGGGGCGGCAACGTCGGCCTTATCGCCGGCTACCACGCCCTCCAGGCGGGAATCTCGGTCGTCGGGCTTGTCGAGGCCCTGCCCGAGTGCAGCGGCTATAAAGTCCATCGGGACAAGCTCGAGCGGTTCGGCGTTCCTATCTACACCTCCCATACGATCTTAAGCGCCAACGGCCAAGACTCCGTTGAATCGATCACGATCGCCAAGCTGGATGAAAAGTGGCGGCCCATTCCCGGAACGGAGCGCTCCTTCGCCTGCGACACCATCCTCATCGCCGTAGGCCTCGATCCCGTTAACGAGTTCTTTCTCAAAGGCCGGGAATTCGGGATGAAGACATTCGCCTCCGGGGATGCCGAGGAAATCGCCGAAGCATCCGCGGCCATCTTTTCCGGGAAGATCAAAGGCCTCGAGATCGCCCGCGCTCTGGGATACGATGTCGGCGAGATCAAGAAGGAATGGTATGAAACGGCCGAGATCCTCAAGTCTAAGCCGGGCAAGACTGACCCGGAAGTGTACCCGGCGGACGAAACCGGCGTTTTCCCCGTGCTCCATTGCGTCCAGGAGATTCCCTGCGACCCCTGCACAACGGTTTGCAAGCAGAATTTGATCCATATCGACTCGACCGACATCCGCCGCCTGCCCATCTTCGAGGTCGAAGAGGGAGAAAAGGGATGCACGGGCTGCGAAAAATGCGTCGTCATCTGCCCGGGGCTGGCCATCTCACTCGTCGATTATCGGAAAGACCCGGAATTCCCGACGGTGACACTTCCTTATGAATTCCTCAAAGACAGCCTCGAAGCCGGCGATGCCGTCACCGTTCTCGATACCGAAGGGAACGATCTCGGCTCTGTCGAGGTCATCGGCGTCCGGGCCGTTAAAATCAACGACCGAACCGTCCTGGTCAAGCTCAAATCCCCGCGCGCCATCGCCAAGAAGATCGCGGGCATCTCGGTTCAGGACGCGAGCGTCACGAAAACCATGGACCGCTACATCCGGCGGACGACGGACGACACGGTCATCTGCCGCTGCGAACGGGTGACCGCCGGCGAGATCCGGGCCCTCATCAAACAGGGCTGCCGCGACATCAACGAGATCAAGGCCGTGACGCGGGCCTGCATGGGTTCATGCGGCGCCAAGACATGCACGCCGCTCATCCACAGCCTGTTCCGGGAACAAGGCGTCCCGGAAGCGGAGATCGTGGACCAGCCCCAGCGTCCGCTGTTTATGGAGGTGCCGCTCGGCACTTTTGCCGGCTGCGAAAACGAGAAGGGAGCAGGCCATGGCCGCCGCTGAGAAGTCCTTCGACGTCATCGTCATCGGCGCCGGAAGCGTGGGAACTCCCGCGGCCATGTTCCTGGCTCGGGAAGGGATGAGGACTCTCGTCGTCGATCAGTTCCCGAGCGTCGGCCAGGGATCGAACAAGCATGCCATCGGAGGGCTGCGCGCGACGCACTCCGACCCGGCCAAGATCCGCATTTGTCTCCGAAGCCTCGAAATTTTCGGCACATGGAAAGAGCGCAACGGCGACAATATCGAATGGCGCCAGGGCGGATATTCCTTCGTCGCCTACACCGAAAATGAAGAAAAGACCCTCAAAGAACTCCTCATCACCCAAAAAAGCTTCGGCTTGAACACCCATTGGCTGGACAAAAAGGAGCTGCTCGAAGTCATTCCGGACTTGAATCCCGACGGCCTGTTGGGCGGGACCTATTCGCCCGACGACGGCCACGCCTCGCCCCTTCGGGCGGCTCAGGCCTTCGCCGCCCAGGCCAAGCGGGCGGGGGCGCAATTCCATTTCAACGAAAGAGTCTCCGGCTTGATCATCGAAGGCGACCGCGTCCGCGGAGTCAAAACCGACCGGGGCGAATACGGCGCTGAAATTGTTATCAACGCCGCCGGCCCTTGGGCAGCGGAAGTCGCGAAATTCACAGGGATCGACGTTCCCGTCCGGCCCGACTCCCACGAGGGGGCCGTGACCGAACCCGTCGCCCCTTTCCTCAAACCGATGGTCGTGGACATCCACCCGACCGACACTTCCGCAAACTATTATTTCTTCCAGCACGCCACGGGCCAGGTCATTTTCTGCATCACGCCCAACCCGCCGCTCTGGGGTTTCGATACGCGCGAGACGAGCTCTTTCCTGCCCCTGGTCGCCGGCCGCATGGTCAAGATCATGCCGCGCCTCAAAAACCTGCGCGTCCGGCGCACCTGGCGCGGTCTCTACCCCATGACGCCGGACGGAGCGCCGCTTGTCGGCTGGGCTAGGGAGTTCAAGGGCCTGCTCCTCGCCGTCGGCCTGTGCGGCCAGGGCTTCATGCTCGGCCCGGGGCTGGGCGAAATGCTCGCCCGGCTCATCAAGGGAGATCTTCCGGCTAAAGACCGGGAAATCCTGGAGTTCCTCTCGCCCTATCGAAAATTCAAGGGCATGGAAAAGCTGAAATAGGGGAAAAGGCAGTGACTGGATCAAGACCCTGCCGTTCCGGAAAGGAGGCACTTATCCCGAAATTGCCGAAGGGAAAAGGCTCGGAATTCGGGGACATGACCCAAATCTCTGGATTTGGGATCGTGTCCCCAGAATTCCGAGTAACACCCGCAATCGGCCTCATCGCTCGAGAAGATGGAATTCCATCCGCAATTTTTCGACTTGTCAAAGCTCCTAAAAAAAATTAAAGTAAGGCTTAATGTCCATAGCAAGGAGGTTTTCATCGTGCAAAAAATGAAGATTCGTTTCATCATTCCGGCCCTTGTCTTGTCCATGGGTCTTCTTCTCCCGATCTTCTCGGACGCCCAGGACCGTTTAAAAACGTACCCGGGATACGACCAGTACCAGAAGATGAGCAAGGAAATGCAGGGCGCCGTCAAGCTCGGCTCCCTGCAGGTGACCTGGCAGGACGGAGGCAAGTCCTTCGAATATTCGAAGGACGGCAAGCTGTGGCGCTATGATATCGCCACAAAGAAGACGACCGAGCTCGGTCCGGCTCCGGCCCCGACCAAACCCGAAGGCATGGGCCGCGGCGGCGGACCGGCCCGCGGACGGCAGTTCACGGAGGCGGTCTCGCCGGACAAGAAGCTCAAAGCCTTTTATCGCAACCGCAACCTCTGGCTGAGCGACGCCGACGGCAAAAACGAGGCGGCCATCACCACGGAGGGCAACGAGAAAACGCGCATCAAGCTTGGCACGGCGAGCTGGGTTTACGGCGAAGAGCTCAATCAGAACACGGCCATCTGGTGGTCGCCCGACTCCAAAAAGCTCGCCTTCTACCGCTTCGATGAGAACCCGGTGCCCGACTATGTTCTCCAGATGAACCAAACCAAATTGTACAGCACCCCGGACATCGAGGCTTATCCGAAAGCGGGAGAAGCGAACCCCATCGCCGATATTTTCATCTGCGATATCGCGGCCAAGAAGGTCGTCCAATTGAACATCCGCGACGGCAAGCCGTTCGATAACAGCGTCGTCGGACATTACGTCTATCGAGTCTCGTGGTCGCCCGACGGCAAAGAGCTGCTTTTCAACCGGACCAACCGGCGCCAGAACATCATGGAGTTCACGGCCGCCGATCCCGTGACCGGCAAATGCCGCGTCATCCTCCGCGAAGAGTGGCTTCCGAGCTGGACCGAGAACGCGCCGGCCCTGCAGTATCTTAAAGATAACAAACGGTTCATCTGGACCTCGGAGCGCACGGGCTTCAGAAACCTCTACCTCTACGACCTGAGCGGCAAGCTCCTCGCGACTCTAACCAACCATCCCTTCGAAGTCGCCAACGTCGTCAAGATGGACGAAGAGGCGGGCCTCCTTTACTACATGGCCCGCGACGGCGCGAACCAGATGATGATGCAGCTCCACCGGGTCAAGCTCGACGGCAAGAACAGCGTCCGCCTGACCGACCCGGCCTTCAACCACACGGTCAACATCTCGCCGGACGGAAAATACTTCATCGACATCGCCCAGACTCACGACCTGCCGCCCGTGACATATTTGCGGGACGCCTCGGGCAAACTCGTGGCCGAGCTGTCCAAAAGCGATCCGACCAAGTTCGACGAACTCGGGTTGAAAAAGGTCGAACTGTTCAAATTCAAGTCGGCCGACGGAAACCGCGACCTCTTCGGCGTCCTCCATTTCCCGTCCAGCTTTGATCCGAACAAGAAATACCCTCTCCTCGTCAGCGTTTACGCCGGCCCGGGCTGGAACGGCGCAGCGGAAAGATTCTTAACGCCCAGCCCTCTCACCGAATACGGTTTCCTGGTGGCTTCCTTTGACACGCGCGGTTCTTCCGGCCTGGGCAAGAAAGCGCTCGACGCCATTTACGAACATCTGGGCGTCGTCGAGATGGACGACCAGGCGGCCGGCGTGAAGTCGCTCTGGGAGCGGCCCTATCTCATCAAAGAACGCGTCGGCGTCTTCGGCACATCGTACGGCGGATACGCGTCCGCGATGTGCATTCTCCGCCATCCCGACGTCTTCGCGGCCGCCTGCGCCTCGTCCGCCGTGACCTCCTGGTACCAGTACGACAGCATCTACACCGAGCGTTACATGTGGATCCCCCAGGAGAATAAGGAAGGCTACGAGGCCGGCAGCGCCATGAAATACGTTAAGGATTTAAAAGGCCGGCTGATGATCTTCTACGGCACGGCGGACAACAACGTCCACCCGACCAACGCCATGCAGCTCATTCAGGCCCTGCAGCAGGCGGGCAAGAGCTTCGAGGTGCAGGTCGGCCCCGACGCCGGACACTCCGGCATCCGACAGGAGCGGATGATGGAGTTCTTCATCGAGAACCTGGTTTTGCGCTAAACCAGGTGCGAGATCGCGTTGGCATAATATTCGAGAAGATCGAGCTCGGCGGGAACGGCCCGGACGCGATCGCCTTCTTTTTGGACAAGATGCCTCAGGACGAGCATCCGCAGGCCGACGCGAACGGCATAATCAAAGCTCCGGCGCGGAAGGTAAATATGGGCGCCGTTCTTTTCAAGCCTGTCGAGCAGCTCTCGGGCCCGGCTCTTGAGCTCGTCATCTGAAAACGCTATTTCCGGATTCTCAACAAAAACCGCCGAAACCAGGGAGACCGGCAGCACAGGGATCACGCCTCCGACCGACCGGAGAAGCGTCCGGGCCAGACGGCGCACGTGTTCGGTCCGTTCTTCTTTAGGTTGTTTTCGGAAATCCACGCCCCGCGTCCTGATATAGTCCCGCATCGAAAGAGGCGTTCCGAAATATACGGCCGCATAGCCGAAGCGGTGCCAGCCCCTCCGCATCATGAGCCACAGATTGTGAACGATGAAACGGAACGTCGTCAGGGCCGCAGCCAAGCCTGTTTTTTTTGCCGCCGGAGTCCGGCCGAGGAGCAGGGTCCTGTCCTCGAGAACCCGGTCGTAGTTAACGCCGACCGGGATGAAGACCAAGTCCCGCTCTCCGTCGGGATCGAAATCGCGGAGCATGTAATCCAGGATGCCGATTTTCGGTTCCTGAAGATGTCCGTCCCGGCTGAGTTTTCCTTCCGGATAGACAGCTTGAATGAGCCCTCCCTCGACCGCCATTCGGACATAACCCGCCAGGACGCAGCGGTACAAAACATCCCCGGAGCCGCGCCTGACGAAATAGGCGCCCATGGCTTTAACCAGCGGCTGGATCGGCCAGACGCGGGCCCATTCCCCCACGGCAAAACTCAAGACGGCCCTGGTCAGCGTTAAATACCCCAGGAGGATGTAGTCCATATTGCTCCGGTGGTTCATAATGAAGACGAGACTCGAGAGGGGATCGATTTTAGCCAAGCCCTCTTCATCGGCATAGCCGACGCGGACTCGGTAAAGCAGCCGGGCGAAGGAAATGCCGATCAGGCTGCCGAAAGAATAATAGGCATAGGCATGGAACGAGGGGATGATCTCCTCGGCATAGCTGCGGACTTTTTTTAGCGCCGTCTCGGCGCTCACGCCCTGTTCCCGGCAAATTTCATCCACGGCCTTGAGGACATGCGCGTCGGAGAGGAGACGATCGATGAGAACTTCCCGCCGCGCGACCTTGAACGCCGGAATTTGAAGATGGAGGCGGTCTTTGATTCTTCTCAGAAAGATCTCTTCCCGTCTTGAGAAAAAACCACGGACGAGCGGATAAAGGATCCGGTCGGCCAGGGCCCAGACGGCGAGCGCGCCCGAAATAACGGCCAGCCAAAGGGGCAGGACAACGGTCTTGGCCATGATTCTCCTATCTCAACGTTCGTTCTTTGGGCACGGACATCAGAGTAAGACCTCGGCTGCCGGTCTCACCCATCCGTTTCCCGCTTGGAGGGAGCATGTTTAAATGCGCCATGGCGCAAGAAATGAATGACCTGATCGATCACGGCCTTGCGGCGCATGATGAAGGTATGGCTGTGGGGGACGACGAGAAAATCCGTCATGCCCTCGACTTTAGCCCGCTCGACGGAAACTTTGCCGTCACTCGGGCCGGGGATAAGCCGGGCCTCCAAAGGATTGAGGGGTCTTATCCCGGCGATCACCCCTAATTCAAAGCCGACCGGTCCCAGGCTCCGCAAAAACTGATCGACCGTGCTCAACTGCTTCAGGGCGGGGCCGTGCAACATATGCAAAATGACGCTTTCTTCGAGCAAATCCACGATTTCGCTCCCCTGATTGGGCGGGCCGAGCATCACGACCCGGCCGAGGTTCGAAAGCCGATGATGTTTGAGATAATAGCGGACGATGATCCCGCCGAGTGAATGGGTTACGAAATGAATCCTGGTTTCCGGCGTTTTCCGGAAATTTTTCAAGACGGCCTGGAGAATCCTGTCCGCCAGATATTCGATGGAATGCCGGCGCGAAGGATAATCGATGTTGACCGGAATGTAGCCCGCTCCGGCCAGCCTTTTCTCGATTTTATTCATGGAGCGCCTGGTTCTCGCCAAGCCATGGAGTAAAATAACGTATTCCTGCGGTCTTTGTCTCAGAGGGATGTGTCTCGCCATTTCAGCCTGGGATCATTATAAGAAAAAATCCGGTTCATGGCAAAAAGCTTAGGTACACATACGGTATGTGTACCCAGGTTCAGGACATCAGACTTTCCACGGTGTCCCGGGCGGGGTCGAAGTTGATGAACCGCTTGAACGAGCGGACGAGAAAAAGGGGGAGGCAACAGAAAATCTGAACGGCAAAGCCCGAGGCCATCAGAGTCCGGATGGGAATGATCCCGGCCAGAACTCCGGCCGCGGCCATGGCCAGAGGAGTGAGTCCTCCGGAAATCGTCATGAGGAGGGCCGAGGCCTTGCCGAGCATGTCCGGCGGAACAACGGTCTGGACCGTGGCCGGGATGAGGCTGTTCAGGATCGCATTCGTCACTCCGGCGAGGAAGCCGAAGGGGAGCATGGCCGAAAACCGCCCGACAAGGGCGAAGGCTACGAAACAGACGGCAAAGGCCAGCCCGCAGAACATGAAGACTCTGAACCGGACGGCCGGTCTGAATTTGATCATGCTCGCGGATAAAAATCCAAGAAACATCCCACCGGTCAGACAGGCCATGGCGATTCCATAGCGGCCGGCACCCAGCCCGGCGGTCTTCTGGAACAAGGGGAGGATCAAGGTGATTCCTCCGACTCCGAAGAAATTCACGACCGAGGCGGTGATGAACAGAGTCCGAAGGCCGCTCATCCGCCAAACAAGCCTCAGACCGTCCCTCATGTCCGCGAAGAAACGCTGCTCTTTATGCGGACGCGGCATATCGGGAACGCGTATAAAAACTAAAGTGAACGACGAGACCAGGTAGGAAAGGCCGTTGAACAGGAAGAGGAGCGGCGCGCCGAGAAGCTGGAATAAGAACCCGCCCACCGAGTTCCCGAGCAGGCCGGAGCCGGTATAGATCAGGCCGTAGGCCGAATTCGCCTGGATCAGGCGATCGCGGAGCACGATCGTCGGCAGTACGGAACTGACACAGGGCGAGAAAAACGCGCCGCCCAGGCCGATGATGACGCCCGCTGAGAAAACCATCCAGATGCGGAGGACATGCGTCAAGGCGGCCAGGCCGACAAGCGTCACGGCAACGCCCCGCATGATGTCCATGGATATGAGCAAGCGTTTGCGAGAAGCCCGGTCCACGACGACACCGGCGAAAGGTGTCACGAGGATGCGGGGAAGCATCGACGTCGCCAGCAGAGCGCCCATGAGAGCCGTGGAGCCCGTGACCTCCAGGACCCAGAACCCGAGGGCCATAGCATAAACCGTATCGCCGAGAGCCGAGACGAGCTGTCCTTGCCAGAGGAGAAGGAAGTTCCGGTTCCAAATGCCGGGACGGATCGAGGCAGGCGCCGCCCCGGCCGCACCGGAGTTTTTTTCGTCGATCACGAGATCGATCGCTTGACGATCATGAGGAGCATTCGAATCGACCATTACTAAATTCCTATTCTGCTCTATTCATTTCAATAAGAAATGAAAATCCGCGAATAAATCAGACAAGAAATGGGGACACCTCACTTTTTCCCGGCATGGGAATATTAATAAACACAGCCTGAACCGGGGAAAAAGTGCTGTGTCCTCGTTTTTTATAAAAAAATCAGCACCAGCAGTTCGGCGACCATGGCCGGCTTGTCCTGCCCTTCGATCTCCAGCGTGTTCTCGATTTTGAGGAGGAGTCTCCGGAAACCTCTCTTCTGGATGTCCTTGAGGACGGCCCGGTTGCGGATGCGATCGCCGGGATGAACGGCTTGAACGAACCGGACTCTATCCAGGCCGTAATTGATGGCCATCTTGGACTTCATTTCGAACAAGGAGATTTGCCAAAGGAAATGGGGAAGCAAGGATAAAAGGAGAGAGCCGTGCGCGACCGTTCCGCCCAGCCGGGTCTTCGCCGCCCTTTCCCGGTCGATATGGATCCACTGCCTGTCTTCGGTGCATTCGGCGAAGGCGCCAATCCTCTCCTGGGTCATGACGAACCAATCCGAAGTTCCGATATCCTTGCCGAGAAAAGCCTTCAGCTTCCGGGGAGTCAATCGTTCGGCCATGCCGTCACATCCTTATTTGTGAGGATAAAAATAAGGGAGAACAATATTATTTATCTTCCAGGATACTCTTCCCGCTGTGCTTCAAAGCTACGTGGGCCGCGGCCAATCTGGCGATCGGCACGCGGAACGGCGAGCAGGAGACGTAGTGCTGGCCGATCGTGTGGCACCATTCGATCGAGTCGGGGTCGCCGCCGTGCTCGCCGCAGATGCCCACTTCCAAGTCGGGCCGGGTTTTGCGTCCCTCCTCCACGGCTATCTTCATCAACCGGCCCACGCCGGCGCGGTCGATCGTCTGGAAAGGATTCTTGGGCAGGATTCCCTGCTCAACATAGACGACTAAAAAATTTCGCTCGGCGTCATCCCGGGAATAGCCAAAGGCCATCTGGGTCAGGTCATTCGTCCCGAAGGAAAAGAACTCGGCCAGCTTGGCGATTTCGGCGGCCGTTACGGCGGCTCGCGGAATCTCGATCATCGTCCCGAATTTGTAGGGAAACGAAACGCGTTTTTCTTTCATGACCTCGTCGGCGATCCTCTGCAGCCTCGGCTGGATCCATTCGAGCTCTTTGACCGTCCCCGTCAGCGGGATCATGACCTCGGGCTTGGCCTTGATCTTGCGCTTGGTGACGTTGCAGGCGGCCTCAAAGATCGCGCGGACCTGCATTTCGACAATTTCGGGCATGACGATGCTCAAACGCACGCCCCGCAAGCCCATCATCGGGTTGGATTCATGGAGGGCCTCGACGGCCTTGAGGACTTTCTCCAGATCCTGAACGTCTTTGTTCTCTCCCTTGCCCAGGACATAAGGAGCCAGGGACTCGATCCGGCGGCTGATGATTTTCTCCTGGAGTTCCGAGGCCGAAGGAAGGAACTCGTGAAGCGGCGGGTCGATGAGGCGGATGATGACCGGATAGCCGTCCATGGCCTCAAACAGGCCTTCGAAGTCCGAACGCTGGAAAGGCAGGAGTTCGTCCAGGGCTTTCTTGCGCTCCTCGATGGATTCGGCCAAGATCATGCGCTGGACAATGGGCAGGCGCTCCGGCTCAAAGAACATGTGTTCGGTGCGGCACAGTCCGATGCCCACGGCGCCGTAGGAACGGGCGCGGCGGGCGTCTTTCGGGTAATCGGCATTCGCCCAGACCTGAAGGCCCGCCGTCGGCCAACCCCGGGGCCCCTTGCGGAGACCGGGGCGGGCCGCAATCGCGTCCGCCCAGGAAAGCAACGTCAGAAGGTCGGTCTGCTCTTCGATCGAGGGAGTCGTCGTCGGGATTTTATCCACAAAGACCTTTCCGCTGGCCCCGTCGACCGAGATGCAGTCGCCTTCCTTGACGATTCTGTTCTCGACGGACATCCGCCGCTTGTCGAGATCAATCTTGATGGCCGAGGCGCCGACGATGCAGGGGATGCCGAACTGACGGGCCACAACCGCCGCATGGGATGTGGCCCCGCCCTCGCTGGTCAGGATGCCTTTGGAGGCGATCATGCCGTGAACATCATCGGGCTTGGTGAAGGGGCGGACCATGATGACGGCCCGCTTCTCGCCCTTGCCCATCTTCTCGGCGGTATTGGCGTCGAAATAAACCTGTCCGACCGCCGCCCCGGGCGAGGCGTTCACGCCTCTGGCGTAGAGGCGGCCTTCTCTCTCGGCCTTGTCCTTGGCCTTCTCATCGAACTGAGGGTGGAGGAGGGTGTCCACCTGCTCCGGCGTGACACGCAGGACAGCCTCGTCCCTGGAGATCAGACCCTCGTTGGCCATATCCACGGCGATCTTGACGGCCGCCTTGGCCGTGCGCTTGCCGGCCCGCGTCTGGAGCATCCACAGTCTGCCCTGTTCGATGGTGAACTCCACGTCCTGCATTTCTCTGTAATGCCGTTCCAGCTTCGCGCAGATTTTGAGGAACTGTTTATATGCAGCGGGAAGATCCTTGGCGAGATATTCGATCTTCTTCGTGTTGCGGATTCCGGCGACCACGTCTTCGCCCTGGGCGTTGAGCAAATAGTCGCCGTACATCTTCCTTTCTCCGGTCGAGGGATCGCGGCTGAAGGCCACTCCCGTGCCCGAGTTCGATCCCATGTTGCCGAAAACCATGGTCACGATGTTGACCGCCGTGCCGAGATTGTCGGGGATGCCGGCCGCGCGCCGATAGTCCACGGCGCGCTTGCCGTTCCAGGATTTGAAAACGGCCTCGGTCGCCGGGCGGAGCTGTTCGAACGGGTCTTGGGGAAAGTCTCCTCCCTTTTCTTTCTTGATCACCATCTTAAAGGTTTCGGCGATCGCTTGCCAGTCTCCGGCGGTCATCTCGGTATCGGCTTTATAAGCTTTTTTCTCTTTGTAAAGGGCCAGGGGCTCTTCAAAAGCCTCGTCGGGGATGCCCATGACGACCGACCCGAACATCTCGATCAGCCGCCGGTAGGAATCATAGACGAAACGCCCGTTTCCGGTCAGCTTGATCAGGCCCTCGACGGTCTTATCCGTCAGGCCGATATTGAGGACCGTATCCATCATGCCGGGCATGGAGAACTTGGCCCCCGAGCGGCAGGAAACGAGCAGCGGATTGGCCGCGTGGCCGAACTTCTTTCCGGTTTTGGCTTCGACTTTCTTGAGAGCCGCCAACATCTCGTCCCACATTCCCGGGGGGAAGGCGCCGCGCTTCTGATACGCGATACAGGCTTCGGTCGTAACGGTGAAGCCGGCCGGGACCGGGACTCCGGCGCGCGTCATGTCGGCGAGGCCGGCGCCCTTGCCGCCGAGCAAGCTGCGGACTCCTTCCCAGGATCCGCCGGCGTATTTTTGAGCCTGATCGACTTCATCAAAAAAATAAACCCATTTCTTTTTCATGAGATCCTCCGATAAAGATGATATTCGAACATCATGGTTGCTTCGAGCTGTGGCTCGCTCTAAGAGTTAGCCAGGAATGCGCTAAAGTTTCAAAAATATATCACCAGCCGGCTATTCATGTCAACGAAAAACGGCCATCAGGCTACTTTATTGAATGAACTTTTTTGCTTGGGATTCAACTCTTTTCGACTGTCTTCTTATATTTCTCCAATCCGGCTTTGAAAATGACGAGCGCCCTCTTGATGTCGTCTTCTTTCAAGACATAAGCCACCCGGATCTCATCCAGGCCTTTCCCGGGCGTCGAGTAGAATCCCTGTTCGGGCGCGACCATCACGGTTTCCCGATCGAGGTTGAAATCGGTCAGCATCCAGACGACGAACCGCTCGGCATCCTTGACCGGCAGCCGGACGCTCATGTAAAAAGCGCCCTGGGGCTTGCGGACGGCGACGCCGGGGATCGCCTTCAAACCCTCGTAGAGGATGTCGCGCCGCCGCTCGTATTCCAGGCGGACGGCCGCGAAGTAGCCGAGGCCCATTTTATAGGCGGCGATGGCCGCTTTCTGCTCGATCGAAGGCGGGCAGAGCCGGGCTTGGGCGAACTTCAGGAGCGCCTGGTATACGACTTCGTTCCGGGAAATGACCGCTCCGATCCGCGCCCCGCAACAGCTAAAGCGCTTGGAGATCGAGTCCACGACGATCACCCGTTCCTTGGCCTCCTCGTATTCCAGGATGCTCTTATGGGTCAAGCCGTCATAGACGAACTCTTTATAGACTTCATCCCCGATGAGGAAGAGGTCGTGTTTGAGGCAGATCGAAACGACGCGGCCCAGCTCTTCGGGCGTATAGACCGTGCCCGTGGGATTGTTCGGAGAACAGAGAAGGACGGCCTTGGTCCTCGGGGTGATCTTGGCCTCGATCTCTTGGGCGGGGGGAAGCCTGTAGCCGTCTTCGACCTTGAGCGTCAGCGGGACGATCTTGAGGTTGGCGAGCGAGGCATAGCCGTTGTAGTTGGTGTAAAAAGGCTCGGGGATGATGATCTCGTCGCCCGGATCGCCGATCACAACAAAGGCAAAAAGGATGGCCTCAGATCCGCCGCAGGTGATGAGGACGTCCTCCGAGGTCAGGGGAATCTTGTAGCCGTTGAAATAATCGGCAATGGCCTGGCGCAGTTCGAGAAATCCCTGGGCCGGTCCATAGCTGAGGATCTTGTCTTGATAGCCGCGAACGGCGTCTAAAATGGGCTGGGGCGTGGGGATATCCGGATCGCCGAGGTTCAAAAAATAGACCTTGATTCCCTGGGCTAGGGCCTTGTCGGCGTAGGGTTTGAGCTTCCGGATGGGGGAAGCCTGGACCGTCTGACCTCTCCGCGAAATTTCCATGGATGATACCTCTTAAGCCGATATGAATACGAGTCGATTATGCCCCAAGATAAAGGCGATTGTCAAAGAGGCTCGGGCGGGGCCGATTAGAGCACGCCGTCAGTCGCGTCGGTATCCCGTGACTTTGATATTGCTAATCCGCGCTCATTTTGGTATTTTGTCAAAAAGAGCTGATCGTGAGACAAGACTCAGCCGCCAAAATCATCCTGAAGCAGAGCTGGGGGGATTATTATTTATTCAGGCTTGAAACGCCGAAAATAGCGGCCGAGGCGCGGCCGGGGCAGTTTCTCATGGTCCGGGTGAATGACACACCCTATCCTCTTCTCCGCCGTCCCTTCAGCATCCACGCCGGAGAGAAGAAAACGCTCGAACTCTTTTTCCAGGTGGCTGGCCAAGGGACGGCCTTGCTCGCTCAAAAAAGAAAAGGCGAAACGCTCGACGTCATCGGCCCGCTCGGGAAAGGATTCATTCCGGACGGCGAAAATCTCGGGACGTCGTATCTTATCGGAGGAGGGAGGGGAATCGCGCCCCTCTATTTTTTAGCCCGGCATCTTAAGCGCCTGGGGACCGAGGTCAAAGTCTTCTACGGCGGAAAAAGCCTGGCCGACCTCCCCCTCAAAGAGAAATTCAAAAAGGTCGGGCTCGACATTCTCTTCTCCACGGACGACGGGTCGTTCGGATTTCGCGGTTTCGTGACAAAGCTCATGGAAGCTGAAATCAAAAGAAAGAGGCCCGCCCTCCTCTTTGTCTGCGGCCCGGAGCGGATGATGAAAAAGAGCGCGGAGATCGCCGCCTCCCATAAGATTCCGGCTCGGATTTCCCTCGAATCCATGATGGGCTGCGGGTTCGGCGCCTGTTGGGGTTGTGTCAAGAAGATCAAAAAAGGAGACGGCGGAAATTGGCGGAAAATATGCGAGGACGGCCCGGCGTTCTGGGCCGAGGAGATCATTTGGGACGAGGCGAGATGATGGTTGATCTCTCTGTGGACCTGGGTTTTCTGAAGCTCAGGAATCCTGTCCTGGCCGCAAGCGGTGCCTTCGGCTACGGGCTCGAATTCTCGCCCTTCGTGGATCTCAGCAAGATCGGAGGCGTCGTCGTCAAGGGACTCCACTTCGGGCCGCGCGAAGGAAATCCGCCGCCGCGGCTGGTTGAAACCACGGGCGGCCTGATCAACGCCATCGGCCTGCCGGGCGTCGGGGTTGAGAGATTCTCCAAAGAAATCCTGCCGGAGCTGCGGAAAATCGGGACGGCCGTCCTCGTCAACGTCTGCGGGACGAGCGATGAAGAATACATCCAGGTCATCGAATACCTGGACCGGCAGGAGGGCATCGCCGCCTACGAGCTCAACATTTCCTGCCCGAACGTCAACAGGAATGGCCTCTGTCCGGCCCTCGATCCCGAGACAACGCAGGCCCTCGTCAAGCAGGCCAAGGCGAAGAGCCGCCGCCCGATCATCGTCAAGCTTTCGCCAAACGTCACCGATATCGCGGAGATCGCCAAGGCCGCCGAAGAGGCCGGCGCGGACGGCCTGTCTCTGATCAACACGCTCCTGGCCATGGCCGTCGACATCGAAACGGGGCGGCCGAAACTGGCCAATATCTTCGGCGGGCTGAGCGGCCCGGCCATCAAGCCCATCGCCCTGCGGATGACATATCAAGCGGCAGCGGCGGTCAAGATCCCGGTCATCGGCATAGGCGGGATCATGAGCGGAGCCGATGCGCTCGAATTCCTCATCGTCGGCGCCAAGGCGGTCCAGGTCGGTACGGCCAATTTCATCGACCCCGCAGCTACGGTCCGAATCGCGCGAGAAATGGAAGACTTCTGCCGGCGCAAGGGCATAAAAAAGATCACGGAATTGATCCAAACGGTAAAGAGGTAAAGATAGGAAGAAGAGAGAAAGGATAAAGATCTATTGAGAATTTTTTAAGGGAGGTGCTCAAATGACCCATCCCCTGGATTATCAGAAACGCATCATCATTGCCCTTGACCTCGAAAACAAGGACAAGGGTTTGGCCCTCGTCGGCGAGCTCAGGGAAGCCCGAGTCTTTAAGGTCGGCCTCGAGCTATTCACGGCGGAGGGCCCACAGCTCGTCAAAGACATCCAAGCACTGGGCAAGGAAGTATTCCTGGACCTCAAGCTTCACGACATCCCCAACACCGCGGCCGAAGCCGTACGGAGCGGCGTCCGGCACGGGGCCTCAATGATGACCATTCATGCCTCGGGCGGATATGAGATGATGGCCAAGGCCGCCGAAGTCGCCCGCTCGGAATCAGAAAAACGGCAAACGCTTAAGCCTCTTCTCCTGGGCGTGACCATTTTAACGAGCCTCAAAAACGAAGATCTCAACTCGATCGGCATGGTCCCCGACACGGCCGCCCAGGTTTTACGGCTGGCGACCTTAGCCAAAAAAGCGGGAATGGACGGCGTCGTCTGTTCCGCCCAGGAGATCGAGATCGTCCGGGAGGGAGCCGGCCCAGGCTTTCTGATCGTCACGCCGGGAATCCGGCCCGCCTGGGCAGCCGCCCAAGACCAGAAAAGAATCATGACCCCGGCTCAGGCGGTCGAAAAGGGGGCGGATTATCTTGTCGTAGGGAGGCCTATCACCCAAGCGGCCTCCCCACGGGATGCCTTCTTGAAGATCGTCGAAGAAATGAGAGCTCAGAAGCCGGGATAAATGCCTCCGCCCGTAAAGAAAATGGCGCTGCGGATGAGGGCAAAAACGATGAGAATGGCGACGACAATGACGAGACTTACGACGAAATAGCTCATGACCTTGTCGGGGGGCGTTTCCATCATGGGCGAAGCGAAGCCAAGGTAGAGAATGTACAGACCGTAGAGGGCACCGATGATGACCAGCCAGCTCAGGGACGGAAAAATGTAAAAAACGCCCGAAATCCAAGCGGGCGTCAGGCAATAAACGGCCAGTTTCATTGCGCTTTCGAGGTTTTGCTTGGAGCCGAAGTTCGGGGCCAGGGCATTGATCACAAACCCGTAAATATAAACCGAGAGCAGGGCGGAGACATAGGATTCAACGAGCAAAAACAGAGCTCGGCCTATGGGAAACCGGATGAAGCCGAGGAAGGGGACCTTAAAGCCGATCAAACCGTAGCCGATGAATTGGGCGACGGCCGGAATCAAAGCTAGGATCGCGGCGTAAGACATGAAGAGCTGAGCGACGGGAGTTGATTCCCCTTTGATCTTCACCCATTCCTCTTTGGGTTTCAAAATGATAGCTTGAGTTCTTTCGACTAAGTTCATCCCAGACCTCCTTTCAATAAAAAAAACTATATATGGTTTATTAGCTCATGTCAAATGCCTTGAAAAACAAGGGGGGCCCAGAAACAGGTAGGCGTCTTCGGAGATTGAGAGGCGCGGGTCGGACTCGAACCGACGAATCGAGGTTTTGCAGACCTCTCCCTTAGCCGCTTGGGTACCGCGCCGTTCGTTTCATCGGGCTGCTTGAGAAAATGACCATAAAATGGAGCGGGCGATGGGACTTGAACCCACGACCTTCTGCATGGCAAGCAGACGTTCTACCACTGAACTACGCCCGCAGAAACATGGCCTAAACTAGCAAAAATATGGATTTCTGTCAACCCAGAGGATAAATATTGAGAAATGAGTAGGTTTGGCCCCGGACTCCTACTTCATTTGGACGATGTCGCCCAGCCTTACGGCGTCTTTCGCCGAAAGGACCTTGACCGTGGACGCTAGACGTCCGGCGTCTACGACAATCACATTCGCGACTGACTCCAGAGGGAGATCCTTTCCGGCCTGATGAAAAATAGTGAGCTGCTGGCCGACGTGGATGCCGTTATTTTTTCCGAGATCGATGAGAGCCCACTGCCCGGGCCCGACCTGGACGAATTCATTATCCAGAAAAAGGATCTGGCCCGAAAGCGGCTCTTCCCCCCGGGCGGGGACATCGAAACCGAGGTCTTTGCCGAGGAGCCCTTCCTTTTCCACAAAAGGAACCAGGAAATCGCCAACCATGACCTGCCCGCAGGCCTTTTCCACGCGGGCGATGGCCAATTTTTTTTCAAAGCGGACAATCCGGACCCGGCCCCGCCTGAAGGCTACGGGTCCCAGGCTTTTCTTTGTGCTCGGGCAGGTGACCGTGGGGCCGATCTCCAGGACCATCATCGATTGTCCTTCTTTGAGGCGGGCGGACTCGGTGTTTTGGATGTAAACAAGATCGCCATCGGCGAAAATCATCTTTTCTCCGGGCTTTTCGCTCGCCGTGATCTTCAAGTCCGGCATGTCCTCCAAAAGAAAAAATGAGCAATACAGGTCCGACTCGGAAATCAAGGCAAAAGCATTCTGGAAGGTTTTGTCCTTATCCAATTGGACTTGAACCGCCCCTTTTCCCGCCAGGCAGAAGAGGGAAACGGCAAACAGGAAAAAAATGAAGATTGTTTTTTTCATGGTTGACCTCGAAAATAACGCAAACCCATCGTTTTGTTTTCATTATAGCGATTCGCGGCCGTGATAGCAAGAACCCAAGACGGCAAGCATTTCGATCTCCGTCTGTTCGCAAAAGGCTTGACCGTAAATCACTTTTCGGGGACATGACCGGAAAATTCATGGGACACAATCCCTTTTCGAGAGAAAAGGGTTATGTCCCGAATTTTCCGGATCGTGTCCTCCTATCTTGAAAAGTGATATACGGTCAGGCAAAAGGCCTCTTGACTTTCCATCTCCATCATTCTAATATAAATTTATAATCAGCTCGGCAAAATGGAGAGGAGGTTAAGGTATGGGCAAGAAAGAAATAACGGCCCGCATAGCCAAAGACGCCGGCATCACACTTCACCAGGCTCAAAAAGCCTTCGCCGCGCTTCTCGAGGGCATCAAAGAAGACCTTAAAAATGGCAATAAAGTGAACTTTTCGGGTTTTGGGAGCTTCGAGATAAAGACCCGGGAAGCGAGGAAAGGCCGGAATCCCAAGACGGGCGAATCCATCGCCGTTCCAAGCAAAAAAAGGATTAAGTTCACCTCGAGCCGCCAGTTCAAGAATTCCCTATAGCCCGCCGCCGTCGCCGAGCCTTTGTCGCTCAATATTGTGGACAAAACGTCCCAACTTCTTTAAAATATCCTTTTCTTCACATTCTCCAATGGCCAAGAAAACGAAGGTCGCGCTTCTGTTCGGGGGACGTTCGGCCGAGCACGAAGTCTCGATCCGGTCCGCATCCGCCATTTTCGACAATCTGGATAAACATAAATTCCGGGTGATCTCCATTTATATCAACAAGCGGGGTCGGTGGAAAAAAGTCGCCTCGCCTCTCCTCCCTTCGACAGAGCTGCGGCCTGGACCGTTCATCGATTTTCTTCCCTGGAAAAACAAGTCTCCGTCTTGGCCGTTTCAGGCGGACATCTACTTCCCCGTTCTTCATGGCCCCTTTGGAGAAGACGGCACGATCCAAGGGCTCCTGGAAATGGCCGATGTCCCCTATGTCGGGGCAGGGGTGCTCGCCTCCGCCGCCGGAATGGACAAGGACGCGATGAAAACCCTGTTCGTCTCAAAAAACCTGCCGGTCGTCAAGCACCGCGTCTTCCTTGAGATCGATTGGAAAAAATCCCCGAATAAAATCCTTAACCTGATCCGCCGGGAATTTCGGCTGCCCCTCTTTGTCAAACCCGCCAATTTGGGCTCGAGCGTCGGAATCACCAAGGTCAAGAATCGCGCCCAAACACGCGCCGCCCTCGAACTCGCCTTCCACTACGACCGAAAGATTCTTGTCGAAGAAGGGATTCAAGGGAGGGAGTTTGAATGCAGCGTCCTCGGAAACGACGAGCCCGAGGCTTCTCTTCCCGGAGAAATCATTCCCTTCCGAGAGTTTTACGATTACAGCGATAAATACCTCGACGGCAAAACGCGCTTTATCATCCCGGCCGACCTGCCCGCGGCGATGGCCCGCACGATCCGGCGTCTGGCGGTCAAAGCCTTTAAAGCGTGCGACGGGGCGGGCATGGCCCGCGTGGACTTTTTTCTCGAGGTTCGCAGCCGCAAGCTCTTCGTCAGCGAGATCAACACGATCCCAGGTTTCACCGCGATCAGCATGTATCCCAAACTCTGGGAGGTGAGCGGACTTCCGTTCCCCCGCCTCATCGAGCGGCTCATCGAACTCGGATTCGAGAGGCATCGGGCAAAAAAACGCTGTCTCGCGAGAAATCCTTGAACATCACCAAAAAGATCCCATGAGAATTCTCGGCATCGATTTCGGCGACCGGAACGTCGGCCTCGCGCTGAGCGATTCCCTGCAATTCACGGCCCAACCGCTGGGCACCTACCAGCTCAAGAACCGGGAGAGTGACGATAAAAAATATTTCCAGGACCTGGTGTCCAAGCAGCAGGTCGGTGAAATCGTCATCGGCTTTCCCCTGCGGATGGACGGAACGGCCGGAACCCGGGTCGAGAAGACGCGGGCCTTCGCCAAGTGGCTTGAAGAAACGATCCATCTCCCCGTCATTTTCTGGGACGAACGGCTGACGACCCACCAGGCCCTCAAAGTCATGCACGAGCAAAAGGTCCGGCTGAAAGCCAAAAAATCGGTGATCAACCAGATTTCCGCCGCCATCATCCTCCAGAGCTATCTGGACAGCAAGCGAACCGATGCGAATATTTCTGAAAATCGTTAAGTCAGCGTTCATCCTCGTCCAGTTCCTGATCCTCAGCGGTTGGGTTTGGCTCTATTTCGAATCCCGTCCGGAAACGGCGGCCGAGAACCGGGCGGTCCTCTTCGATGTCGAAAAAGGCAGGGGGGTCCGGGCGATCGCCGAAGGCCTGAGGGCCAAGGCCATCATCCCCAAAATGTGGCCGTTCGTCCTGCGCTACGAGTTTTTCTATGCCCCGCAGGGCCTCAAGGCCGGCGAATATCTGCTGCCCCAAGGCGGCTCGGCCAAAGACATCCTCGATATCTTGATCAAGGGCCGAATCCATCTCCATCCGGTGACAATCGCCGAGGGCTTGACCGCGAAGGAAATCGCCGAAAATTTCATCGCCGCGGGCTTCGGAGGGACCGCTGAATTCCAAACGGCGTTCCGGGAAACGGACGACATCGCCCTCTGGGATCCCAAAGCGGATAACCTGGAAGGATATCTTTTCCCGGAAACATATCGTTTGCCGAAAGGCCTCTCTCCCCGCGAGATTTATCAAAAAATGACCGGGCAATTCAAAGAAGTCTTCGGCGACAATTGGCGCCGGCGCGCCGCGGAGCTGCGCTTGACCGTCAGGGACATCGTCGTCCTGGCCTCCCTCATCGAAAAAGAAACATCGATTCCGGCCGAGAAAAAGCTCGTCTCGGCGGTTTTCCACAACCGGCTGAGGCTCGGCATGAAGCTCGACTGCGACCCGACGATCATCTACGCCCTCACACAAAAAGGGCCTTTCGAGGGGCGGCTCCGTACGAAAGACCTCAAATATGACTCCCCCTACAACACCTATCTTCACCCGGGCCTGCCGCCGGGTCCCATCTCGAATCCGGGGCGGCAATCACTCGAAGCGGCTCTCTATCCAGCCGAGGCTGATTATCTTTACTTCGTTTCCAGAAACGACGGTAGCCACCAGTTCAGCCGGACGCTCGCCGAACACCGTTCGGCCGTAAAGAAATATCAGATGCCTCCAGGGAAGTAATTCCATTTGCCAAGCGTCTAAATATCTGGTATATTTTGCGTTTCATTTTGGGAGAGAACTGGGATTAATTCTAAATGAGGCCGGCTGTAAAAATAATTTACAATCGTTTATATTTAACTGCAAGAAACAGTGATAATTATCTCATCCGCATTTGGCATAGAAATTGCTCTGATTGAGATGAGAGAGAAATGATAAGCTTTGAAAGAGGAGGATTCATGAAAATGAAAAAGCTTATAGCCCCGGCTCTTCTTGCGGGATTCGTCTTCGGTTTGCTCGCCGTCATGAGCTCCGCCGCACCCGGATTTCCTCAAGAGAAAGAAAAGAAAGACGTCAAACAGCCTGCCGCGAAGATTTTCATCCCCAAAGAAGTCAGGGACGTCATGCTTCAAGGCCTTCAAGCCCGCCAAACCCGCCCAGACATTCCGTTCACCATCTTCAAAAGCGCGTTCCTGCCGGCCAGGGACGCTTTTTACATCATCCCCTTTTTGAAGATCAAGAATGCCGACCTGCCTTTTATGCCCGCGGCCGCCGCTCAAATAGCGGATGCCGCCGTCGCTCCGGTCCAGCCCAAGCTCAGGGCCGTCTTCGACGTGTTCCTGCAGTTCCACAAAATGGACAACGGCGTGCCCACCCAGATCGCTAAAGAAGTCTACATCCCGGTCACCCTGGAAGAGGATACGGCCGCCTATGACCCGAACAAGGAAGAATGGTATTCGGTCGCCTACCCCCTGCTCCCGGGCAACTACCTTCTGGCCATAGCCGTCACGACGCATGATTTGAAGAAAATCGGGATGCAGTACTTTGAATTCAGCCTCCCCGACCTCAAGTCATACACCAAGGAAATGGATACGACGCCCGTTTTCTTCCTGAAAAACTATAAAGAGCTTCCCGCGGCCGAAACCGTCGCCCAGCTCCATAAAGGCTGTTTCCGGTATTCCATCGCCCAGTTCAGCCCAAGCATCGACAATACGTTTGCCGTCGGAGATTCCCTGGAGGTTTTTTTCTTCGCTCTCGGCGCCCAGCCAAACGATCAAAACAAGTACGATATCGAATGCCAATATGATGTCAAGCAGGGCGACAAGGAAGCCATTATATTCGCGCCGGCGAAATATGAAACGCCTTTCATCAGCCAGCCGCTGTTCCTGAAACAGACGCTCCAGATCAAGAAAACCGATAACAACGCCAAGTTGCTCTTATCAGGATGGAGTTGGTCGAAGACTCAATCCGGCAATTCCATCGAAGCCAAGGGCGACGTCAAAAATATCTCAACCGCCAGCCTAAAAAATGTTGAAGCGGTCGTCACTTTTTCCGATAAAGATAATAATAAAATCTCCCAGGCCAGCGTGCTCATCGACGCCAATCCTATTCTCGCCAATCAATCTTCCACCTTCAAAATAACGGGAGATTTCAATCCCGCCATCAGCAATGCGACAGTTGAATTTAAAGTCCAGAATGGGGAAAAGATCGTGAATTCCGAAGAACGCCAGGAATCCAGAGACCTTCCTCCCGGAAGCTATACGTTCACGATCAAACTCACGGACAAGGTCTCGAGCCGGACCTGTTCGAAAACCGTCGATTTGACGGTCAAATAATAAGGGATCCGGTTTTTTTTAGCGGTTTATATTTTGATATTGAAGATCTTCCGCGACTTGCCGTTCTCCTCTTTTCCATTGAGAATGACATCGACATAGTTTTTCCCGGGCGGGAGCTCATGGCGGAAGACAAACGTTATTTCTTTTGACTTTTCCAACTCTTCCGGTTTTCCCTGGAAAAGGCGTGACTCCGTGAACTTCTCTCTTTGGGCGCCGCTTCCTTTATAGACAAAAAACTCAAAATCGAAAGCCGCATTGAGCAAGCCGTCTTCCTCTTTGAAACTCAATTTTTTGACCGGGATCGAGAGGCTGAATTCCTTTTTGTCCTTATTATATTTCAGGTTGAAATTGATGAACTTGGCCGGCATCCCCTCCTGGGTGAACGTCTCGCCGAGCTTGGCCATCTCCATGGCCTCAAAAAGATTGCCCTCGATCTGGCTGATGTTGTAACCTCCCGTGCCCGTTTCGTCGACGAATTCGATGCCCAACTCGTAGCGATAATAGATCCACCACAGCGCGGATCCCCGGCTGCCCTCGACGTAGGGAAAGTCCTCAACCTTATCCGGAGGACCGAGATAGACATAGATCCGGCCCCTGTCCGTATTGATGCCTTTCCTCCCTTCCCGGAAGCGCTGGTTGGCGTATTGGATCCGACTTTCAAATTCCTCTTTGAACTCATTCACCTCGGTCGTCAAATCGGGATCGCGCTTCTCCCAGAATTCCTTGATGAATTCCCGGCGGGACTCGGCGTCCGGAAGATGGGTGAAAATGTCCCGCTCGGCATCGGTCATGACCAGGCGGGCCGACTCATAGAAATCGCGGCTTTCGGGATCAAGCTTGAGATCCGGCCCCCCTCCAATGCCGCAGGCCGCCAAAAATATCACGGCTGCGGTCATCACCAGAAATTTTGCTGTTTTCGCTCTCATCTTTTCACGTTGTCATCGCCAGCCCCGGCGGCCGCCTCCTAGAGCCCGATGACACTTCCTCCTACTTTCTTAAATAGTCTAAAAATCCTTGGACCTGCTGCGCTTTCTCCGAATTCGGGAACAGCTTCAAGAACTGCTCGAAGGTGGCGATGGCTTCCGCTTTTTTCTGGAGGCTCGTATAGGCCAGGCCCAGCTGATAATAGCCGTCCTCGAAGTCTTTCTGGACCTCAATGGATCTCTGGAAATATTTCAGCGCCTCCTCGTATTTCGCGGATTTGAAATAATTCAAGCCGATGTTGTAGAGGACGGTCGCGTCGTTGATCTTTTCAAATTGGATTTTGCCGTACCATTCCAAGGCCTGATCCGTCAGGTTGCGGTTGAAATAGCAGTTGCCGATGAGGAGCAGGGCATCGCTGTTCGCGGCGTCTTTTTCCAAAATCTTTTTGTACGCCTCTTCGGCTTTTTCATACTGCTCCTGGGCGAAGTAGGCGTTGCCGACATTCTTCCAGAGGATGTAAATGTCGGGGAATTTCGCGAGAATGGCGTTGTAGCCCTCGAGGGCACCCGCATAATTCTTCTGCTCAAAGAGCCGGTTGGCATTTTCCAAATCCTGCTTCAAGTCTTCGGTCATGACCAGCCCCTGAACCTTTTGGAGCGTAACCTTCATTTCGGGATTCTTGCCCGATTCGGTGATGCTCATGCTCATTTTGCGGGGCGCATAGCCGACTTTCTCGAAATCGACGTTCCAGTTGCCGCTCCTAATCCAGACAGCCATCCATTTGCCGTCCTTATCCGTCGCAACCTCAAAACCCTGGTTGGCCGTAAGGGAGAATAACTTGACCTTGACACCTTCCACGGGCTTGCCCTCCTGGTCATAAACATAGCCTGAGACCCGGCCTTTGCCTTTGTAGTCCTGGGAGGACAGGAATCCTCCGATCAAAAGGACGCATGATATGATCAAGATGGCCTTCTTCATCGGTAACCTCCTCGTTTATATGAACAGCATATTTTGTGCCAATCCCAGCCCGCCGCAGAGCCGCAGACGAGAATCGCCACATTCATTCTATCATCCATGGATATAAAAAAAAAGTACTTCGTCCCTGACCGTATATCACTTTTCGGGGACATGACCGGAAAATTCATGGGACACAATCCCTTTTCGAGAGAAAAGGGTTATGTCCCGAATTTTCCGGATCGTGTCCCCCTCTCTTGAAAAGCGATATATGGTCATCTTTCATCCTCCTTGCAATTGTTCCCTGAATTCTCTAAACTGGAGAATCCTCCATGAAGTTCATCGCCGACCTCCATCTCCATTCAAAATTCTCGCGCGCTACGTCGCGGGACATGACTTTGGACACCCTGGCCTATTGGGCGAAGGTCAAAGGCATTTCCCTTTTGGCCACGGCCGATTTTACGCACCCCGAATGGTTTTTCCTCACCAAAGAAAAACTTGAGCCCAAGGGCAACGGCTTTTATCACCTGAAAAATCCCCAGAAGACCGAACTGGAATATTTGAAACCCATCTCCCTCGCTCCCGAAGACGTGGCCTTCATCCTGTCCACGGAGGCCAGCTTCATCTACTCCAAGAAAGGAAAGGTCCGGAAGGTCCATCTCCTCGTCCTGGCCCCGGATTTCGAGTCCGTTGAAAAAATCAACAGCCGGCTCGTCGGGATCGGCAACCTCCGCTCGGACGGCCGTCCCATCCTCGGCCTAGACGCCAAGAATTTCGTTAAAATGGTGGCGGACATCTGCCCGAAATGCGTGGTCATTCCTTCCCACATCTGGACACCCTGGTTCTCGCTCTTCGGCGCCAACTCGGGTTTCGATGCCATCGAGGAATGCTTCGAGGAAATGACGCCGTTCATTTTCGCCCTGGAGACCGGCCTGTCCTCGGACCCGCCGATGAACTGGCGTCTTTCGGCCCTCGACCGATACACTCTCGTCTCCAACTCCGACGCCCATTCGCCCTCCAAGATCGGACGGGAAGCCAATGTTTTCGACACGGAATTCAGTTACAAAGGCCTGATCGAGGCCGTCAAGAGCAAAGATCCCTCCAAATTTTTATACACCATCGAGTTCTTCCCCGAGGAAGGCAAATACCATTATGACGGCCACCGCAAGTGCGGCATCCTCTTCTCCCCCAAAGAATCCATGGCTCACAACAATCTTTGCCCGAAGTGCGGCAAGAAGCTGACCATCGGCGTCCTGCACCGCGTCGAGGAGCTCGCGGACCGCGAAGAGGTCCGGGACGCCGGCCTGCGCATTCCCCACAAGAACCTCGTCCCCTTGAACGAGATCATCGCCCAGGCCTGCGAAAAAACCCCGGAATGTCAGAGCGTCTGGGATCTTTACTTCCGTTTCATCTATGAATTCGGGAATGAGCAAAGGATTTTGACCGAAGTCCCGATTTCCGAGTTGAGCCGAATCCATCCCGAAAAAGTCGCCCAGGGCATCGACCGCGTGCGCAAAAGCCTGATCAAAATTGCTCCCGGCCATGATGGAGAATACGGAAAGATCCGCCTCTTTGAACCAGAAGAGGAAAAGGGCGCCTCAGGCGCCGGCCAACTGTCGTTGTTTTAAAACCGGTGACAGGCACGTGCCTGTCACCGGATTACTGGATTACTGTCGCGCGCACTTGAAGCCTAAAGGGTGTGTGGACTATAATGATCGGGTGAAAAAACAATTTGTTCTGCTCTTTCTGATTTTCGTCCTGGGGACGAGCCTTTTCCTCCCCGCCCAGAAGAAAATATCGCCCAAAGACCTCCCGCCCCAATACCGGAAATGGCTGGAGGAGGATGTCGTCTACATCATCAGCAAAAAGGAGCGGGACGTCTTCCTCCAGCTCGAATCCGACCGGGAGCGGAACATCTTCACCGAAGCCTTCTGGAAGCAGCGGGACCCGACGCCGAACACGACGGAAAACGAATTCAAGACCGAACACTACCAGAGGATCGCCTATGCCAACCAGTGGTTCGGCAAGGATTCGCCGGGGGCCGGCTGGCGGACCGACATGGGCCGGGTCTATATCATTCTGGGACAGCCTAAAGAGGTCCAGAAGTACGAGAACCTTTTCGACGTCCGTCCGATAATCACCTGGTTTTACGACGGCATGTCCGAATACCGCCTTCCCGGCTCTTTCTATGTCGCTTTTTTCAAGAAAGATATCGCCGCGGAATACAAGCTCTATTCGCCCATCAATGACGGCCCGCAAAACCTCCTAATCCATTATGCGGGGGACATGGCGAGCTATGAATCCGCCTACGATCAACTGACCGGGATCGAGCCCGCCCTGGCGGACATCTCGCTCTCGCTCATCCCCGGCGAAACGCGGTTCAACTTGGCGCCGTCGCTGTCCTCGGAGATCCTCATCCGCCAGTCGATCCCCGCGGCCCCCTACGAAAAGATCAAGGCCGATTACGCCGAGAAGCTCCTGAAATACAAGGACGTCATCGAGGTCGACTACACGGCCAATTACATCAACAGCGACTCCGTCATCAAGGTCTATCAGACCGCGGAAGGGATGTCCTTCGTCCATTTCGACATCGAGATCGAGCCGCGCAACCTGTCCTTCCTCCAGGTCCCCAACGGCTATCACGCGGAACTCGACATCAACGGGACGGTGTCCGATGTCCAGGGAAGTCAGGTCTATTATCAATTCGAACGGAAAGTCCCGATCGACATCAACGAAGACCAAATGGCCGCTATCAAAGCCAAGCTCTTCAGCTACCAGGACCTCTTCCCGCTCATCCCGGGAAAATACAAGATGAACCTTCTCCTTAAAAACACCGTTTCGCGCCAATTTACCTCCGCCGAAGCGGACCTCCTCATCCCCGAGCCGACACAGCTTTCCCTAAGCTCGCCCGTCCTGGCGAACAAGGCCGATAAAAACTCGAGGTACAAAGGCTCCAGCAAGTCCTTCCTCATGGGAGACATCCAGTTTGTGCCGTCCCCGCGCAACGACTTCCTTCAAAGCGAGACCCTCTATCTTTTCTTCCAGCTCCATGGTTTGACGAACGACCTCAAGGCCGGCGGCACACTCGAGCTGGCCATTCTCAAAGAGGGCCAAAAGGTCCATTCGGTCAGCAAAAGCCTTCAAGATTCCCCCGGCCAAACAGACTTCTTCGAGGAATTCCCCCTGGCCAAATTTCCGGCCGCGAATTACGAGCTCAAAGTCGCCCTCCTGGATGCCGGAAAGCGCGAAGTCATATCCGCCGCTGTTCCTTTCTACATCACGCCCAGAGCGTTCCTGCCCAGGCCTTGGGTTCTGTCGCTCACGGAGCCGCCTCCAAGCGACCCTTCCTACGCCAACGCCTTCGGCAATCAGCACTTCCAGAAAAAGGACTATGGCCGGGCGAAATCCCTGCTCGAACTGGCTTACCGAAGAAGCCCGGAGAATCTGAAATTCGCTCTGGATTTCTGCCGCGTCCTGGCCGAAACCAAAGATTACGCAGGGGTCAGGCAGACGGCGCTGCCGTTCCTGAAGGACGAGCAGAAATATGATTTCCTCCAATCGGTCGGAGAAGCTTCCCAAGCGCTCGGTCAGTATGCCGAAGCGATCGCCTATTTCAAGGACTATCTCACCCATTTCGGCACGAACATCTCAATCCTCAACTCCATCGGCGAGTGCCATCTCCTGTTGGGGAACATCCCCGAAGCGCTCGCGGCCTGGGAGCGCTCGCTCGAGCTCGAGCCCAAGCAGCCCGCCCTAAGGGAACGCGTCCGGACCCTCAAAGAAAAAAAATGATGCGCAAGCCGGTCTTTTTTTTATTGGCGGCCTCCTGGCTTTTTTCGAGCTGTCTGACCTATCAACTGGAAAAAACCCTGGACCCGGAGAGCAAAGATTTCCTGTCCAAGGTGCGCTACCTCATCACTAAAGAGGAGCGCCGGATATTCAGCCAGATCCCCGCTGCGGAGCGTCCGAAATTCATGGAAGAATTCTGGAAAAAACGCGACCCCGACCCCGACACGGAGGAGAACGAATTCAAGACGCAATACTTCCAGCGCATCGAGGAGGCCAATCACCTCTTTTCCGAAGGTGGAGAGCCGGGCTGGCTCCAGGACCGCGGCCGGATCTACATCCTTCTCGGCCCTCCCTCCTACCGCGAGACCTACCCTCGCGGCGTGACCTTCTACGGCAAGCCGACCGAGATCTGGTATTACAACTTCTTCCCCATCGTCTTCATCGATCAATACTGGAACGGCAACTACAGACTGGATCCCGACAACGCCGAACAGCTCGCCGAGATCATGCGGGCCCAGATGGATTGGAAGCCGCAGGTGACGCTCGAGAAAGGCGCTTTGGATTGCACTCTGCGTCTCCAAAAAAAGGGCGACGGCCGGGTTCTCATCCAGATTCTCGTGCCTTATAAAAAGATCTGGATGAAGGCGGAAGACAAGAACCTCGAGACATCGCTCGGCGTCTCGCTCGAGGCCCGGGATCCCTCGGACCTAAAGGTCTGGGAATACGAGCGGGATTATCCCCTGGCCATGAGCGAAGACCGGCTCGAAAAGATCGTCGGGGACGACTTCATAATCGAAGTGCCCCTGACTCTGAAGTCCGGGTCCTATATCCTGAGCCTGACCTTGACCAACGCGACGGACGGGAGCAAAGTCCATAAAAAATATCCGGCCAAGATCTAGGATAAGGGCCCTCCTCGTCCTGTCCAAAAAATGATAGAATGCGGTTTCATCGCGAGCGACCGAAGGGAGCATTGCCCGGCATTTTGGCATGAAGATTGCAGGAGTATATGTGGAGGTCATTATGAAGGCTAACATACTGAAATCATTAGGCTTAGCGACTGCCGTTCTCATCTTGGCCGCCGGCCTTGCTTTGGCCCAAGCCGGCCGGGGCGTAGGCCGCCTCGGCGGCGTCTGCCTCGACCTTGACGACATGCCGCTCGAGGGCGTTAAGGTGACGCTTGTCTTCACGCAGAATGAAAATCTGAAATTTGATGCGATCACGAACAAGAAAGGCGAATGGTCGTTCCTCGGGCTCGGCACGGGCAACTGGAACCTGAAGACCGCCGCCGCCGGCTATTTGCCCATCGACAAAATCCTCTACGTCAGCCAGCTGTCCGTCAACCCCAAGGTCACGGTCAAGATGCAGAAAACGGCGACGGCGGCGCGGGGCGCCGTCGGGGATGAGACCTCTTATGAGTCCCTCGAAAAAGGGAACCAGCTTCTCAAAGAAGCGAAGTACGACGAGGCCCTCGCCGCCTACGAGCAATTCTTCCAGAAGAATCCCAATTTCTACCAGATCCAGGTGAGCATCGGCGACTGCTACAGGGAAAAAGGGGAGTACGAAAAGGCGATCGAGATCTACAACAAGGTTCTCGAGCAGTCGAAGACCGATGCCGCCCTCGGCAAAGAGATGGCGGCCAAGGCCCTGTCCGGCATCGGGAGCGTTTACCTGAAACAGAATAAGCTCCAGGAGGCCCAGGATTTCTTCAAAAAATCGATAGAAAATTCTCCCAAAGACGAAATCCTCGCCTACAATGTCGGAGAGATCTGCTTTTCCAACCGGAACCTGGATGAGGCCCTCAAATATTTCGACCTGTCGTCCCAGATCAAGCCGGACTGGCCCGACCCCTATCTCAAGCTGGGCTATGTCTATCTCAACAAAACGGACTATGCCAAGGCGACCGAAATGTTCAACAAATTCCTGAAGCTCGAGCCCGAGGGAGAACGGGCGGCCCAGGTCATGAATATCCTGAACGCCATCAAAAAATAAATGGCCCTCTTCCATTTTATATGGCTTAAAGATGATCGGAGAAGATCCGGAAACGGCCTTGCTCCCATCCAGGTTTTTAACGCCGTTCTCTCACCGTCCTTTTCGGCGCCGCGGAACTCGCACAGCAGATTTCGGCATCAAATAAATGTTTTAAAAAATGGGGCCCCAAAACTCCCATTTTTTTCATTTAAGCGTCTCCCTTGTTTGGATAAAGCTCAAACATCCACGGCGCCCGGCAGTGCCGGGTTCCCTCAAGGGCGGTTCGAGAAGGCTAAACCTTCCACGGTCGCTGCGGCCATTCCCGGATCTTCTCCCTTAAGGGGAAATGGCACAAATAAATTGATAAGCTAGGATACCTCATGTCGAAAAAGAAACGTTCCCGCAGTAAAAAGAAAAAACAGCAGGCCCAGAAGCCCGCGTTGAAGCAGGAAGCGGGCCGCCCGGACGAGAGCCGCCCGGATTTAAAGGCACAGGTCCCCGCTCGGAAGAGCCGGAAAAAACTCCGGCTGATTCTCCCGGCCGCAGCCCTCGTCATCGCCGCCGCAGCGCTCTTTGTCCTTTTCCGCTCCACGAAAATTCAAGTCACGCGCGACGCAAAATTGAACGTCCTCCTCATCACCCTGGACACGACGCGGGCCGACAGGCTCGGCTGCTACGGCGCCGCTGCGGCTAAGACCCCGAACCTCGACGCCCTCGCCAAAAACGGCGTGCGGTTCGCCAACGCCTACGCCCAGGTTCCGCTGACCCTGCCCTCCCACGCCTCGATCATGACCGGCCTGTATCCCGCGGCTCACAACGTTCACAACAACGGCGCCTACGCTCTTTCGCCCGATAAGCTCGCCCTGGCCAAAATCCTTAAAGGCCGGGGGTTCAAAACAGCCGCCTTTGTCTCTTCGTTCTCGGTCGATTCGCGCTTCGGCCTGGACCAGGGCTTCGACGTCTATGACGACAATTTCCAGGAAGGTCTGCCGTTCAAGGCCCTGAACTCCGAACGAAAAGCCGAACAAGTGTTTGCCGCTTTCAGTCCTTGGTTTGACAAGCTCAAAGACGAACAGTTCTTCTGCTGGCTGCATTTCTTCGATCCCCACCTTCCCTACAACCCGCCCTCGCCCTACCGGGAACAATTCGCCGACCGGCTCTACGACGGCGAAGTCGCCTACATGGACTATGTCATCGGCCTCGTCATGAGAAAGCTCATGGCTAAGAACCTTCTCGGCCGGACCCTGGTCGTCGTCGCCGGCGATCACGGCGAAGCCTTCGGCGAGAAAGGCGAAGCCGGCCACGGCGTTTTCCTCTACGACATGGTCCTTCGGGTCCCGCTCATTTTCTACGCTGAAAACCATCTCCCGGCCCAGAAGGTCGTCCCGGCGCGCGTCCGCTTGATCGACGTCATGCCGACCATCCTGGATCTGCTCGATCTGCCGAAACCGGACTCAGTCCAAGGAACGAGCCTCGTTCCCTTCATCCGGCACAAAAAGAACGAGGATCTCGATTCCTATCTGGAGACGGTCTACCCGAAAGAAAATTTCGGTTGGGCGCCGCTTGTCGGCCTCATCGCGGAGAAGCGGAAATACATCCGCGCGCCCCAGGAAGAACTGTACGACCTCGAGGCAGATCCGAACGAGAGCAAAAACGTCTTTTCCGCCGACCCCAAAACGGCTTCGGAATTGAAGGCCCGCCTCGAGGCGTTCGTCAAAACCATCGCCGTTCCGGAGGCGGCGGGCAAGCGGACTCTGACGGCCGAAGAGCAGGCCCGGCTCCGCTCCCTCGGATACGTGGATTATTCGGACAAAACGGCCGGCGCCGAAACGGCCGATCCGAAGGACAAGCTCGGCGAGCTGAAGATGGTCCAGGACGCCGAAAAGTTCGAATTCGAGGGAAACTTCCAGGCGGCGGCGGAGCTCCATGAAAAGATGCTCGCCCTCCGGCCGGCCGCCCCCTCGAGCTACGTCAACCTGGCCCTGGCCCAGGCCCGCCTTAAAAAATTCGACGAGGCCGTTCTGACGCTCAAAAAAGGGATCGAAAAAAATCCCGGCTCCGAAATCCTGCTGTCGCGGCTCGGCTATACGTATCTCGTGACCGGCCGCTCTCAGGAAGCGCTGGCCGTAATGGCGGAGGTCCTGAAGATCAATCCCCGCTCCATAGACGCCCTGACCGCGACGTCCGTCATCCTGGACGAAATGGGGAAAAAGGAAGAGGCGCGGAGCATCTTCGAGCGAGCCCTGGCCATCGAACCGGAAAACAAGTTCCTCCGGATAAGCTACGGGCAGAGCCTGGCCGCCTCGGGACGCGCGGCCGAGGCTATCGACATCTACACGCGCCTCGTCCAGGACTATCCGGCCGACCCCATGCCCTATCAGCTTCTCGGCATCGCCCACGCCATGCTCAAGGATTACGACAAAGCCATCGAAAACCTAAAACAGGTCACGTATCTCAAGCCCATGCCGCCCGCCTATTATTATCTGGCGATGTCCTACAAGGAAAAAGGCGATATCGCCGAGGCCATCCATTATTTGGAGCTCTATCTTGAAGACACCACCGGGGAAAAAGAAAGCCGGATAAAAAGCGCCCAGGCCGGCCTCGAATACCTGCGAAAGCTGAAAGATTAAAAATCGCTATATGATCTCTTGGCCGCAGGCCAATTTGCCCAAAAAAAGTAAGTCATAAAAGATTTCATTGTGGAGATCGCCACGCCATCTTCGATGGCTCGCGATGACATTATTAACAAGAGCAAATAATGGGTTATATCCCTGTCATGTTGAGCATAGCGAAACATCTCATGGCTGTAATAAAAACGAGATTCTTCGCTTCGCTCAGAATGACGCCTATTTTGTGCTCTCCGTAGTAAATAGAACCCGCGCGGCCTTTTCAAAAAAAAGGCCCGGGCCCCGTGATCGGGTCCCGGGCCTTTGTATCTTATTCAGCGATACTTGCTTCTATACGCGCTTCTGCTTGAACTCCTTCCTTAGAACGAGAAGCGGGCGCCTCCGCGCCACGACCACGGGCCGTAGCGGCTGGTCCACCAGCCGTAAACCAGATTGTTCGGGTTCACGGGAATCTTCTGGGTGACATAAGTTTTCCAATCCACATAGGCCGTCTTCTGGGCGACGAGCTCGGCATCCGTCAAGCGGAGCATGTTGTAGTTATACTGCATGCTGTAGCCTTGGATGGTGTCGGTGTTGGTGAAGTTGAAGATCGTGGCGTTGAGGTTGATCATGAACTTCTTGGCGATTCTCAAGTTGTATTCGAGGTAGATGTCGCCGTAGACCGTGAAGGGGGTGCGCTCGCCGGTGTCGAAGTAGCCGTCGGGGAAGATCTGCATGTCATTGAAGCTGAGGCTGGTTGTCTTCGGCAGGCCGCTCCGGCCGTAGACCGTGACGCCTAGCGTCAGGCCGAAGGGGAAGGCATAGGAGCCGTAGGCTTTGAAATAGTGGGTTCTGTCGGAGGGCAGGATTCCATCGAGCGGATTCCCATGGATGTCATAGCGCTCGAAGTAGAGGTCCCAGTAGCGCTCGACGTTGGGCGAATTCCGGCCGCTTTCGTCGGAGCTTGACAGTCCGCCGTAGTTGCCCTTCATCTGGCTCCAGGTGTAGTTGATTCCGCCCTGCCAGTTGTTGCTGAACCGTTTTTCCAAAGTCAGGTTCAAGCTGTAGTACTCACGCTTGGCCTTCGGGCACGGCCAGAAATCATCGCTGAAACGTCCGCCTTGGGAGACGGGCAGGGTCCAGCCGAAGCCGGGGTTGGCGATGTAGTACTGTTCGCTGTAGTTGCCCTGGGCATCCTTCAACAGCACGCCCACGTCTTCGATCGTCCGGATGAGGTGCTTGTAGACTCCGCGCGCGCTGAAGGAGAGCTCTTCGGTGAGCTTCTTTTCGGCGCCGAAGGAGAACTCGCTCTGGGCGACGGGCAGCATATTCGGCTCGGTCGTGTCCCAGGAGGTCGTCCGCCAGTTCCGGGAGCCCTTGTAAGTGCCGCAGGCCGCCTGGTCGGTCTTGTTCGTGATGTCGCCGCTGGCCGCGATCTTCGTGAAGTCGTAGTCGTCCAGGGTGTAGTAGCTCGTCCACCATTTGAACCCGCCGTAGGCGCCTTCCGCCATGTAGAGCTTCATGACGTCGTAGTAAATTCCGAAGCTGGCGAAGGCCTTCAGGCTCGAATCGCCAAAGACGTCATAGACGACGCCCAGCCGGGGAGCGAGCTTCTGGTCAAAGCCGAACTTGATGGGCTTGTAATTCGCATAATTGGGGTCGTTGGTGGCCAGTGACGGGACGTATTCGCTTTCCGTGCGGACGCCGAAGTTGAAGGTGAATCTCTCGCCGACCGTCCAGGAATCCTGGAGGTAGATGGCCCAGTTGTTGCTGGCGATGTTCCAGACGGAACCGTAGGGTGAGACCCAGTCGTTCCGGATCTGGTAATTGCCGTACTTGCCCATGACGGTCGTGCCGTCGGGCATGATATAAGGCGAGCCCCAGACGACTGTCACTAGGGGACAAAGCGGCCCGCTGTCCACGTCTTCGTGGAGGCGGATGTACTGGAATCCGGCTTTAATGGCATGCTCGCCGGCGAGGTTCAGGTAGTAGGTCAGGTCGAGGTTGCCGCTCATCCGGTCATAAATTCTTTTCTTGGTGACGGTCGTGCCGGCGCCGTTCGACCAGCCGGAATCGTGTTTCAGGGAATCGGGAATCTCGGCATAGTTCCGGTTCGAGTAGCTGAAGGTATAATATGTGCCGGGCACAAAGAGCTGCTGGTTGTTTTGGTTTTGGATGAAGTAGCCGGCCCGGAAGCTTGCGAGGAAGTTGTTGCTCACCGTATAGTCGATCGTGGCGTTTCCGGAATAGTTCGGATAGGTAAAACCGGGCTGCTGGCCTGTGGTCAGAACGGGCGAGAAAGACCAATCCGGATTATAAGAGTAGGCCTTGGTGCCTGTTCCGGTAATGCCCGGGATGCTCGCCCGGTACCAGTAGGTGTTGCTGACCGCGCTGATCGACATCCGCATGCCCTTAATGGGAGCCGCAGTAAACTTGACCTGCCAGTAGGGGTAGTAGGCCTTGGTGTAGAAATTGTAGAGCGTTCGACCCTGGCGCGGATCTTTGACGGTGTCTAACCAATACTTGGCATCTGCTTGGTTAGTGGGATCGGACCTGAAAAACCGGTCGGCGTAGGTCCGCTCATAAGTCGGGTCGAAGGAAGCGAAGAACCACAGTTTGTCCTTCAGGATGTAGCCGCTGAAATTGAGAACGCCCTCCATGCGCTGGCGGTCGTCGCGGTTTTTCCCGCCGTCCTGCCAATCATAGATGTCGTCGGAGTTGTAGTACTCGTAGTCCGATATCTTGTAGGGGGAGACGGCATAGGGGCTCAGCCGGAGAGAATCGCGGGATCTCCCGTTAAACAACAGCGACCCGTTGTCGTAGTAGGCGAAGAGGTCGACATGGAACTCGTTGCCGCCCGCGCGGCTGATGACGTTGATCACACCGCCCATGGAGCCGCCGAACTCGGCTGAATACCCCGAAGCCGCAACCTTGACTTCTTCGAGCTGCTCCATGACGATGCTTTGCGCCCTCAACCCGAGGTGGATGTTGGTGACGTTCGCGCCGTCGACATACCAGATGTTCTCCGTGCCCGAGGCGCCGTCGACGGACAGGCCGCCCTGGTTGCTTTCATACTGGACACCGGGAACGGTGCTCAGCAGCCCGTCGAAGTTCCGGTTGCGGGGCAGCTGCATGAAGACTTCTTTGGTCATCGTGCTGCCCTTGACCGTCGACTTGACGTCGATCAGCGGGCTCTGGCCGACGACCGTGACTTCTTCGGCGATCGCGCTTTGCTCGAGCTGGACATTCAACGTCATCGTCTGTTCCAACTGAACGATGATGTCTTTCCGGTGAAGCGGCCTGAATCCCGGAAGAGTGAAGCGGATGCCGTACATTCCGGCGGGCAGCGAAAAGATACGATAAATGCCCGCCTCATCGGTGACGGCATTCGCCAGTCCGACCAGCTTAGGGCTATCGGCCGTGATCGTGACACCGGGCAGAGCAGCGCCCTGCGTATCGGTGACTTTGCCGACGATCTTTCCGGTCGGAATCTGGGCCGCCGCAGAGGAGAACATCAACGCCAAAGCAAGCACGACAAAAACACTCGTTTTGAATCTTCTCATGCTTTTGTATTTCTCCTTTTTTCCCTTGAATCCTCCTCAAAAGGGATGACTCAGGATAAAAGCGATTTCGCTCATCAACTCAGGTGCTGATGAACGACCTTAAACCCTGTCCCCCGGAGCGGTGATCGCTCCGAACTTTGATCCTGTCAAAACAAGGCTTTGTGATTCTCACCTCCTTAATTGCTAGATTTAACGTAACTCTACATAGAAATATTAATTATAATAAAAGCAAAAATCATGCCAACTGAAAGAGCTTATAATCCATTTATTTTCAATTGGTTAATTTTCTTTTTGGACAAATTTCATCCAATTTATTGAATTGCGTCCAATATTTTGGATTTTGCCGTTCTGACCGTATAACCTTTTCGGGGACACGACCGGAAAATTCATGGGACACAATCCCTTTTCGAGAGAAAATGGTTATGTCCCGAATTTTCCGGATCATGTCCCCTTATCTTGAAAAGTGGCATACGGTCAGTTTGCCGTTTTCTTGACAATCTCGAGGTCGCGCTTTATAGTTATAACTCAGGAAGGAGCGACGCGATGGAAATCGAAATGAAAATCAAAGGCCTGGTGGTCGATCCCATTTCCAAAATGCCCATCGTCGTTCTGGAAGACAGGCAGAGCGAACAGGTCCTTCCCATCTGGATCGGCGTCTTCGAAGCCAACGCCATCGCCTTGACCATCGAAAACATCCCCACGCCGCGCCCCATGACCCACGACCTTCTCAAAAATTTTCTGACGAGGTTCGACATCGCCGTCGACCGGATCGTCGTCAACGATGTCCGGAACAATACGTTCTACGCGGCCATTCACTGCCGCCGCCAGGATCAAGAGCTGATCATCGACGCCCGGCCCTCCGACGCCATCGCCCTGGCCCTCCGGACGAAATCCCCCATCTTCGTCGAGGACGACGTCGTGCGCAAAGCCCACGGCCTCAAGCTCGACGAGAACCTGGAAAGCTCGGAGAACCTCCGCAAGTGGCTGGAGACTCTCAAGCCCGAAGATTTCGGGAAATATAAAATGTAATCGGAGAAGGTCCGGGAACGGCCTTGCTCCCATCCAGGTTTTTAACGCCGTTCTCTCACCGCCCTTTTCGGCGCCGCGGAACTCGCACAGCAGATTTCGGCATCAAACGGATGATTAAAAAAATGGGGCCCCAAAACTCCCATTTTTTTCATTCAAGCGTCTCCCTTATCTGGATCAAGCTCAGACATCCGCGGCGCCCGGCTTGGCCGGGTCCCCTCAAGGGCGGTTCGAGAAGGCTAAACCTTCCACGGTCGCTGCAGCCGTTCCCGGACCTTCTCCTTCATTTTTAGCCACGCCAACCTGATTTATTCGTGAATTTTCATATTTTATTGAAGTGATAACAAATATCGTTTATCGAAGTTGTCGTCGCGAGGCACGAAGTGCCGTGGCGACCTCCTCAGCATTTAGAAGCTTTGAACCGATAAGAACGATTATTTTTATGAATAGATCAGGCTAAATAATTGATCCAAAAAAAAGGGACGGTCCGAAGACCGTCCCTTGCGCATTCAACTCGTGATGGCGCGAATCAGTACATGTCGCTCGGCGGGGTCGGATAGCCGGGCTTCTTGTCTTCTTCCGGAATTTCCGTGATCAAGCCCTCGGTCGTCAGGAGCAGGCCGGAGATGGACGCGGCGTTCTGGAGGGCGATGCGGACGACTTTGGTCGGGTCGAGAATGCCGGCCTTGATCATGTCCTCGTACTTCTCGGTCAGGGCGTTGAAGCCCATGTCCTGCTTCATGTCCTTGACTTTTTCGACGACGACCGAGCCCTCCCAACCGGCGTTGTTCGCGATCTGCCGGATGGGTTCCTCAAGGGATTTCTTGACGATGTCGACGCCGATCTTCATGTCGCCTTCGACCTTCATGGCCTCGAGGACCGCCTGGGTTCGAAGGAGCGCAACGCCGCCGCCGGGGACGATGCCTTCCTCGACGGCCGCCTTGGTGGCGTGCATGGCGTCTTCGACGCGGGCCTTCTTCTCTTTGAGTTCGGTCTCGGTCGCCGCGCCGACCTTGATCAGGGCCACGCCGCCGACCATTTTGGCCAGCCTTTCCTGGAGCTTCTCCTTATCGTAATCGGAGGTCGTCTCTTCGACCTGGGTCCGGATCTGCTTGATGCGGGCCTGGATATCGGAATTCTTGCCTTTGCCCTCGACGATGGTCGTGTTGTCCTTGTCGATGACGACCTTCTTCGCTTCGCCCAGCCATTCGGTGTCGACTTTCTCGAGCTTGACGCCGATGTCTTCGGTGATGACCTTGCCCCCGGTGAGAATGCCGATGTCTTCCAGCATCGCTTTGCGGCGGTCTCCGAATCCCGGCGCTTTGACCGCGGCGCAGAGGAACGTGCCTTTCAGCTTGTTGACGACCAGGGTGGCCAGCGCTTCACCCTCGACTTCCTCGGCGACGACGACGAGGGGCTTGCCCATGCGGGCGACGTTCTCCAGGAGCGGCAGGAGTTCCCTGAGATTCGAGATCTTCTTTTCGTGGAGAAGGATGAGGGGGTTCTCCAGGACGCATTCCATCCGGTCGGGGTCGGTGATGAAATAGGGCGAGAGATAGCCGCGGTCGAACTGCATGCCCTCGACGATGTCGAGCGTCGTTTCCATGCTCTTGGCTTCTTCGACCGTGATGACGCCGTCCTTGCCGACTTTGTCCATGGCCTCGGCAATGATCTTGCCGATGGACTCGTCGTTGTTGGCCGAGATGGCGCCGACCTGGACGATCATGTCGCCGCTGACGTCGCGGCTGAGCTTCTTGAGGTTGGCCACGACTTCCTCGACGGCCTTGTCGATGCCCTTCTTAATGAGGGTCGGGTTCGCCCCGGCCGTGACGTACTTTAGGCCCTCGGCATAGATCGCCTGGGCTAGGACCGTGGCGGTCGTCGTCCCGTCGCCGGCTACGTCCGAGGTTTTGGACGCGACTTCCTTCACCAGCTGGGCGCCCATATTCTCCAAATGATCCTTGAGCTCGACTTCCTTGGCGACCGTGACGCCGTCCTTGGTGCTCGTCGGGGAGCCGAATTTCTTGTCGATGACGACATTCTTGCCTCTCGGTCCGAGCGTGGCCTTGACGAGATTGCTCAGAATGTTGACGCCTTTTAAAAGCGACTGCCTCGCTTCATCGCCTAAAACGATTTGTTTTGCCATTGTTCCTCCTCTTCGGCCGATCAGCTGATCTTGGCCAAAATTTCTTCTTCGCGGAGAATCAGGTGCTCGACGCCGTCGACGTTCACTTCCGATCCGCTGTACTTGCCGATCAAGACCTTGTCACCCTTTTTCACTTCGAGGGGAATCACCTTCCCTTCGTCGGTGACTTTGCCCTTCCCCACGGCGATCACTTCCGCCTCCTGGGGTTTTTCCTTGGCAGTGTCGGGGATGATGATCCCGCCACGCCTGACTTCCTGTTCTTCGATCCTTTTAAGAAGAACGCGGTCGTATAACGGTGAAATCTTCATAAAAACCTCCTTAAATTGTAAATTTTTAGCAGACTAAAGAAGAGAGTGCTAATATAAAAGAAAAAACTGTTTTTGTCAAGACCCTGAAGCAAAATTTTTAGCAGTCCGGATATCTAACTGCCAGAAAGTTTTCTGATTTTCAGGGATTTCGCCCGGTTATGGAGGGTGTTGCGATGGATCCCGAGAGCTTTGGCCATTTTCGTCTTGTTGCCCTTGTATTTTTTGGCCGAAAGCTCGATGTATATTTTCTGGAATTCTTTCAGGGCATCCCGGAAGCGGACATCCTTTTCGATCATATCCGAGATGAGCAATTCCATTTTTTGATGGATGTTGAGCTGGTCAAACTTCTTGTCCATGTTTTTTCTCGCTTTTCGAAAGGCTGTCGTATGTCGTCTTGATCTGGTCCTTGAGATTTTGGGGGATGAGACTGATGACCGTCTTGGTGACCGTATAACAAGTGGGAGCCAGCTTCGAGTTGGCCACGGCATCCTTGCTGATCGGAAAGGCAAGGAGGGCGAAAACTAAAGCGCCGCAGATGAACGCCCCTTCCACAAGCCCGATCGCGGCGCCGACAAGATGATTGACCAAGCCGAGTGAGGCATTGACCAATTTTGAGACGAGTCCGGCGACGAGTCCTCCGGCGGTGAGGACGACGATAAAAATAAAGAGAAATCCCAAAAAGCCGGCCACGGTCGGGTTCGAGATGAATCGGCCGACAAATTTTGCCACGGCCGGATGATAATGACCGGCCAGAAAGATCCCGACGATGATGACGGCGAGCCCGATGACTTCGCGGACGAGACCTTTGATGAGGCCCGTCAGGGCCGCCGCAATCAAGATGACTCCCAGAACGATATCCAGCCAATTAATCATTGACCCCCCTCCTTTTTTTTAGCTCCTCGACCATCCATAGGCCGCCGTCCTTGATGTAGCCGAAAAAAATATGGGGCTTGATCCGGCCGTGGAAATCAGATCCGGCCGTGGGCACGAGATCAAGCTCCTTGGCGGCGGCGGCATAAAAGGCGGTCTGCCCGGGATCGTGGTAGGACGTATAGACCTCCAGCCCGGCCAGGCCGCGCTCTTTGAGCTCGACCAAATCTTCGCGCGTCGTTTTCTGAAAATAGGCTCCCGGGTGAGCGAGCACCGGCACGGCGCCCGTCGGCCGCGATAGTTCTAAAACGTCGAGAAGCGGCATGTGACGTTTGGCCGCGAACGCCGGTTTTCCTTCCATAAAATAATCCCGATAAAAATGGTAGGGCGCCCGGCGGCGGGCATCGCCTTCATTGTATTTTTTCAGGACCGGGTCGTTTTTCGATCCGGGTTTGTCGAGAAGAATCTGGGCGATGGTCACGCCCAGCGGCGGCGTGGATTTCGTCGCCTGGGCGACCTCCTCCCAGCTGATATCCAGGCCGAGCGCCCGCAATTTCTCGACGCGTTCCCGGGCTTCGACGAGCCTCCCTTCGGAAACCCGTTCGCAGATTTTTCCGATGACCGGGCTTTCCCAAGGACAGAAGGGCAGAAGGAGATGGAACTCGCGGCCGCCGAAGAGCGTCGTGACCTCCAAGCTGGGGACGACCTCCACGCCCGAGTTGCGGGCGGCCTCCAGGGCTTCCGGGTAGGCCGCGACCGTGTCGTGATCGGCGATGGAAATGGCGACAAAACCGTTTTCCGCCGCCAGCCGGACGAGCTCGAACGGGGAATGATCGCCGTCGCTCGAACGGTCGGAGTGGATGTGGAGATCGACGAAACCGCTCATGGGGAAACCTTAAAGCTCGGAATTGCCCGTGAGAAGCTTGTATATTTCCAAATATTTTTGGGACGTTTTTTCGATAATGTCCGGAGGCAGGGCCGGCGGGTCGGACTTTTTGTCCCATTTCGTGCTTTCCAGGTAGTCGCGGACGAACTGCTTATCGAGGCTGGGCTGCCCTTTGCCGGGGGCGTAGCTGGCCAGAGGCCAGAAACGCGAGGAATCCGGAGTGAAGATCTCGTCCACCAGGACGAGTTCATCCTTGTCCAGTCCGAATTCGAACTTCGTGTCGGCGATGATGATGCCCCTCGACAAGGCGTGGAGCGATGCTCTTTGATAGAGTTCGATGCTGACTTTTCTTATTTTTTTGGCCAGGACGTTCCCGACGATTTTCTGCACCTCCTTGAAGCTGATGTTCTCGTCGTGGCCGACTTCGGCCTTTGTCGAAGGCGTGAAAACGGGTTCGGCCAGCTGGTCGGATTCCTGAAGGCCGGCCGGAAGCTTGACGCCGCTCACCCGGCCAGTGGCTTTGTATTCCTTCCAACCCGAGCCCGAGAGGTATCCCCGGACGACGCACTCCACCGGAACGATCTTGGTCTTTTTGACGAGCATCGTCCGCTTGTCCAGGATATCCCGGTATTTGGCCACGACGGGGGGGAATTTGTCGGCCTCGGCCGTGATCAGATGGTTGGGACAGACAAACGAGGTGAAGTCGAACCAGAACTTGGAGAGCTGGGTGAGGACCTTGCCCTTGTCCGGGATGAGCGAGGGCAAGACGAAGTCGAAGGCCGAAATCCGGTCCGTGGCGACGAGGAGAAGCTTGTCGTCGATCTCATAGACGTTCCGGACCTTGCCTCTTTTGAAAAGAGGCAGCTCGGGAAGAGCGATGTCGGAATAAATATTTTCCATATTACACCATTTTTTAAGTATGGGAGTTTTGCGCCGGCATCCATCATACAAAAATCCACGGCGCCTTTCAACAAGGAAAAAGGTTCTCTTCCATTTTGTGCGGGAAAGGAATCCTTCGGGAACGATCCGGAGACAACCACGCTCCCGATCCGGGTTTCTCACGCCGTTCTCGAACCGTCCTTCTCGGCGGCTCAGAACTCGCTTCCCGGCCTTGATTTTACGGACGACCGCCGGGAAGCTCAGACAACTTCGCCGTCCGGCTTCTTCCGAGCCGGATGCCCTCGAAGGACGGCTCGAGAAGGCTAAACCCTCCATGGTCGCTTTGGTCGTCCCTGGATCGTTCCCGCTCTCTGCCCACACAAAATGGAAGAGCGCGGGACAAATGAACGCGACAGGAAATTCGGAAACGCACGCCGCAATGTTTCTCAGCGGTTTAGGCCGATGAAACTGAAAAGGCGGGCGGTCTTATCGCGGTCGCGGCGGTAGGAGAAAAACCGGTCATCGCAGTGAGGGCAGACGGAAACGCTCAGGATGTTTCGGGGGCGAAGACCCTGGCCGATGAGCTGGCGGCGATTGGCCTCTTCGAGGTCCAGAAAGTATTTGCCATTTTTATCGGCGCGGCGCGGACGGAAAAGATCTTCGTCCAAACCCCCCTGTTTAAAACTGCGCCGCACGTCCTCGCCGACTTCATAGCAGGCCCGGCCGATCGAAGGCCCAACAGCGGCCAGGAGGGAGGCCGGCTCACAGCCGTAGCGCTTCGCAATCTCCCGGACGAGGCGCTCCAGAATCCGCTGCCGGGTTCCGCGCCAGCCGCAGTGGGCGGCGGCGATGACGCCCTTCGATTCATCCGCTATAAAAACGGGCAGGCAGTCGGCGGTTTTGACGATTAAAAAAATCCCGGACCGATCCGTGGCCAGGGCATCGCCCTGGAGCCGGCGCCGAGGCGGCTCATCGATGAAATGGATTCGATCCGAGTGCGTCTGGCTGAGCCAAACGAAGGAAAAACCCTGCCCCGCTTTTTCTTTTTTTAAATCATCGAGGGTCCAATGCCGCGTACCGAAGCCGTGGACAAGCCCAGAAATCCGGGAAAAGCGGGGAATCGTTAAATATCGGGGGGCGGCCGGTGTGTTCATCGAAGCTTTATATTATACTTACTAAGGAGAGCATAAAATAGATGTCATTCTGAGCGAAGCGAAGAATCTCGTTTTTATTACAACCATGAGATGTTTCGCTACGCTCAACATGACAGGGGTATCACCTATTATCTGCTCTTGTTAATAACAAGCAACGATTCGAAAGACAAAAGATAAAACCCAAAATTACCGACAGAAATGACAAGTTGTTGATCTTCGAGTCATTGCGAGCGCCCCTTGGGTGCGCGGCAATCCGACCTTTTGGTCGTCCCGAGTCTTTCGAGGGATCTCATTCAGCCTCAGGCAGGATATACGAGATCCTTCGCTTCGCTCAGGATGACCCTTCGGGTCAGATCGCCACGTCGCTTCGCTCCTCGCGATGACAGGAGTTATTGGCCATTTCGGCATATATAAAATATTGCCCTTTATCGATTCGGCGGGTATCATATCTCTACGAGGAACTCCATGAAATATTCAGCGTTTTTCGCCCTGATACTTTTGCTCGCGGGCTCGGTTCATCTCGCTCCCGAGCTCCGGCCGCGCCTCCGTGAATTCGGCATCAAAACAGGCTCTCTCGAGCCCGGGCCTCTAAACGCCATCACCGATGTGGCGGGCGTTGCCGTCGGGCACGTCACGCTCATCGAAGGCACGGACATCAGGACCGGCGTGACCGCCATCCTGCCCCACGAGGGCAGCATCTTCCAAGAAAAAGTCCCGGCCGCCGTCTATGTCGCCAACGGATTCGGAAAGCTCATGGGCTCGACGCAGGTCGAAGAGCTCGGCAATCTGGAAACGCCCATCATCCTCACCAACACTCTGAGCGTTCCCACGGCCGCCGACGCCGTCCTCGATTTCATTCTCAATCTCCCGGAAAATAAAAATGTCGAATCCGTGAATCCCGTGGTCGGAGAGACGAACGACGGCTGGCTGAACGACATCCGCGGCCGGCACGTCAAAAAAGAGCACGTCCTGGAGGCCATTCGAAAGGCCGCATCCGGGCCGGTGGAGGAAGGCGCCGTCGGCGCCGGGACCGGGACGATCTGTTATAATTTTAAGGGCGGGATCGGCACGGCTTCGCGGAAGCTCGCTTCCGCCCGCGGCGGATACACGGTCGGCGTCCTCGTCCAGACCAACCACGGCGGCAACTTCCAGATTAACGGCCTCCCCGTCGGCGACAAATTGCGGCGGGGCCAGGCCGGCCGAGTGCCGGAATCCGCTTGGAGCGACGATCGTCCGGCTGAAGGCTCGTGCCTGGTCGTCGTGGCCACGGATGCGCCGCTCGACAGCCGCAACCTCAAGCGCCTGGCCAAGCGGGCCCTACTCGGAATCGTCCGCACGGGCGGCTACTATTCGGGCTCGAGCGGCGATTACGCGATCTCTTTTTCCACGGCCAAAGAGGTCCGGATTCCGCACCGCGCGGTGTCCGCCACCCAAACCGTCACCCTGCTCAGGAACGACAACATGTCCTCCCTTTTTCTCGCCGCGGCCGAGGCCTCGGAGGAGGCTATCCTCAACTCGCTGTTTAAAGCCCAACGAATGGAGGGCAAGGACGGGCACGTCGCCGAGGCCCTGCCTCTGGAAAAGCTCAAGGAAATAATGAAATAAG
>Ga0315282_10001239_pt1 | contig 48888 bp, 49 predicted proteins | sample YL17G07_20_MG_FD_203693 | JGI IMG/M metagenome (GOLD analysis project Ga0315282, IMG submission 203693) | Sediment microbial communities from Yellowstone Lake, YNP, Wyoming, USA - YL17G07_20 | ecosystem: Environmental > Aquatic > Freshwater > Lake > Sediment | place: USA: Wyoming | collected...
CTTTGAGGGAAACGGCTTCCTGGGCACTGGTTGTTTCTTTCCAAAGCTGATCCGCCACAGCGCCCCATTTCTGAGCATAGCCGTAGAGCGGCTGGCAGAGTTGAGACACCGGGATGCCATTCCTCTGTGTGGGGTGGGCCCCTGTCTCATTTACAATCTTCTCTAACTTTTGGGGATTATCGATAATCGGGCAGGGCCTGAGGTGGTTCTCATTAAATGGTTGGTTGTCCTGATAGGCCATAAAAAGGGGGCACTTTAGCGCTTCCACTAAAGCGGTATTCTTGATATTTACATTGGCATAGTGCACGAAAGCGCAAGGCTCCACCTCGCCAGCGGCGTTGAGGTGGAAGTAGCTTCTACCACCTGCTATGCAGCCGCCTACCAGGGCGCCATCATTCCAGAAGTCGATTACGAAAATGGGTTTTTCCCGGCGCCAGCGCCGGAGTGTCTGGTACATGAAACCCCTCTGCTCGGGAGTAGCCATATACTGAAGATCGGGCTCCCCTCCTACCGGTATATAAGTAAAAAGCCACCCCCAAAGGCACCCTTTTTCAATCAACAGATCTATGAAGGCATTGCTGGCGATCTCCTCGGTATTCTCCCGGGTATAAGTGGCGGAAAATCCAAAGACCGCTCCAGCTTCCCGGAGATTGTCCATAGCTTCCATCACTTTTTTAAAGACTCCTTTTCCTCTTCTCGAGTCAGTGTTTTCTTCCAGCCCGTCGATACTGATGGCAAAGGCGACGTTCCCCACGTCCGCTACCTTCCGGGCAAATTCTTTATCGATTAGTGTGCCGTTGGTGTAGACGTGAAAAATGTCCTTATTATGCTTTTTGGCGAGGTCCAGGAGGTCATTCTTACGCACGGTGGGCTCCCCTCCGGAGACGAACAGGAGGCGCATCCCCAGATCTTCAGCTTCTGTTACAATTCTGTCCAAAGTAGCGAAGTCCAAGTCCTCCCTGGGGAACTCGGCAGCCCAGCATCCTTTACACCTCAAATTGCACCGTTCAGTAAGGTCGAACAACATTATCGAAGGCACATGTACGCCGTATTTCTCCTGTGCTTTCCTTACTCTTTCCGGGCTCAGGACAAAGGTATCAATGAAGAAATTGCTGACAAGCGCGTCCCTTACCTTGGGAGAAGTCTGGCGAATGAATTTTACTGCCAGCTGCCGCCAGTTGTTGTTTTCATCTGCGAGAAATTCGGTCACGGATTTGGCGTAGTTTTTGTGCAACTCGCTTCTGGCAATTTTTTCTCCCCACCATTTTACGAGCTTAACCAGGTTTTTCTCCGGGTCCCGTGCCAGGTACCTCAGCCCTTCCTTCAACACCACTCCTCCTAATGCTGCTTTAACACTTTCAAAAGCCATTTTCATTGCCTCCTTTTGTTTGATTATTATCTCGAAACTGTCCTGTTATGTCCAGTAATGATTTTAATTTTTCTTTTTGGAAGAAAAGCTGGAGTATATACCTGGGTTTGCAATAAGATATTCCTCGAAGTCTGCGCTTTACTTAAGGGTCAGGAGTTTATAATATAAAGAAAAAACAAAGGAGGTGAAGTAGTTGCCACTGATTAAATTTGTCCACAATCACAGAGACCTTTCCACGGACCGGGGATTTCAGTTTGAATTCTACTGCGATATCTGTGAAAACGGCTACCAGAGCACTTTTCAAGCGAGCAAGTCCGGATATGTAAATGACGCTCTCGATGTCGCGGGAGGGGTTCTCGGAGGAATTTTCAGGACTGCCAGCAGGGTTGGAGATAAAGTGCACTCTGCCCGCTGGGAGCAGGAACACGATCAGGCTTTCATCCAGGCCATTGAGGAGGCCAAGGGCCACTTTAAACAATGCCCCCGCTGTGGTAAATGGGTCTGTTTGGAGATCTGCTGGAACAGTGATCGCGGCCTGTGTGTGGATTGTGCGCCCAAACTGGCAGGGGAAATCGCCCACGCCCAGTCAGAGGCCACCCTTGAACAGGTTACGGGAAGGGTCAAGGAGAAGGACTGGACGAAGGACCTCAACCTGGAAGCTCCCGCGGTGGCAGTTTGCCCTAACTGCGGTGCGGATACCAAGGGGGCCAAGTTCTGTCCGGAATGCGGTACCCCGCTCAGGCAAACTGGTAAGTGCCCACGCTGCGGAGCGGAGACCGGATCAGCCAAATTCTGCCCCGAGTGCGGCCTGAAGCTCTCCTGAGCGTGTTTAACTGCTACTTAAAGATTTCCGGCCCTTCCCCTTTGGAGGGAGAGGGAAAGCTCCTCGTTCAGGAGGAAGGAATTCAGGTGCTTTCTGACTATGGCAATCCTCTTTTTATTCCTTATTACCGTCTTGATTGGCTCAGTAAGGACGATTATTCCCTCACCCTGGGATTGGAGAAAGAAGGGAAAGTGGAGCTCTCCCGCCTGGGAGCGAAAAGGGAGGAAGCGGCTCGTCTGATCGAGGAGGGATTTCAAAGGGCTTCCTGGAGGGCGCTTTTTTTAGGGGATAAGGACCTAAAGGGTATTTTCGAACTGAAAATCCAGAATAAGGATTTTTCCGAAAATGGAACGGCGGCGATTTTCCCCTCGATTTTGATTCTCTTTGCAGGCACTGGGGGAATAAGGGTCCTGCCCATGCGCTACTTGAGAAAAATCGCCTGGAACGAACAGACCTATTCCATAACCCTGGAGACCTCTCAGGGGACGTTCTCTCTTTCCCAGCTGGGCATGCAGACGGATAAATTCCTCAGGGCCTTGAAGAGTTCGCTGGAGGAGAGCCGAACACTTTTCACCCAAACCCTGACGGAGTATCTGCCAGGAATTGAACCCTTTCTGGGGCAGAAGCTCAATGCCATCCTGTGGGAAAGAGGCGCCCTCAAAAAGAGCCAGGTGGATGACGAACGCCTTTGGGAGAAGATGGTCTCCCTGATTCAGGAAGAGAAAAAGGAGTACATAGAGAGCCTGTTTAAAATGGTCTCTCCGGAGAAAGCTTACTTCGGCATCACCCCATCCCCCTTCTGGGAAAGCGAGCTCCCCTACCTTTCCTGGTTTTCCGCAGTGCTCTATGGAAGCCTGGTCTTCGAGGTCTCCTCCAAGGAGGAGGGTTTCGCTACTTATCTTTTTCGCGTTCCCGCCACGTCTTTAAATGAAGCAGAGGAGTGGGTAAAGGAAGTCCACATCTGGTGGCCGCTTCTGGGGTTCCATCGAGAGATTATATTTTTTAGCGAGGAAGAGCTGGAAAGCGAGGCCAACAGGTCTCTCTATCTTTTGCTCAAGCTTTTGCCTGTGGTGCACCAAATGAGGGAAAATTTTTTAGGAAAGGTAGTTCATTCGGAACCGGAGAAATGGGAGAAAGAGATCCGCAGGCTGGCGTCAAAAGCCTAAAAAGAGGAAACTCCGAGGAAAGGAAGGGGAGCTTCGAGCGCGAGACCTTCCCCTTGATGCCTATGCTCTACAGGACAGCACTCCGCCTTACGCGCAACCAGGCTGACGCGGAGGACCTGGTCCAAAATACTTTCCTCAGGGCTTTTAACTTTTATGACAAGTTCACGCCAGGAACTTCCTTTAAAGCCTGGATTTTCAAGATTATGACCAACATCTTCATCAACCAGTACCGAAAGCAGGCAAGGGAGCCTCAGACGGTTGCCATCGAGAACACAGGCATAGGGACCCCCGACCCGGAGCATTTGTTCTTCGAGAACCTTTTGGACGAAGACATCAAGAGGGCCATCGAGGAGCTGCCCGATCAGTACAGGCTTACTTTCCTCCTTTACACGGAGGGTTTTTCTTACAAGGAGATTGCGTCCATCACGGGAGCTAACCTGGGAACCGTAATGTCCCGATTGCACCGCGCCCGACGCTTGCTCCAGGGCAAGCTGCACCAGTATCAGACGGAGGTTAGGCTAAATGAACTGTGAGCACTTTATCGAGAAGCTCTACCTCTACATCGACGGTGAGCTCTCATCTGAGGAAGAGCAAGAGCTGGAAGAGCACCTGGCCGAATGCATAAACTGCCTGCGCATCTATGGGCTGGAGCTTCAGTTCAAGAAAACGGTGGTTGAAAAGTTAAGGCACGAGGAAGTACCCGTTCGGCTCGTGGAAAAAATCAGGATTACCCTGCGCTCGATTTAGGCGGAGAGGCGACTGGCAATGAGATCCGCCAGCCTCTGCGCCATCTCTTGGGCTTCCTTTTTTTCCTCTGATTCTACCATCACACGCACTATGGGCTCAGTCCCTGATGGCCTGACCAGAACCCTCCCCCTCCCCTGCAAATTACTTTCGCATTCGCTGATAGCCCTAATAATTTCCTGATCTTCAGCAAGCCCGTTCTTCCGGGCTACTTTCACGTTCAAGAGCACCTGGGGAACCGGCTGGAATTCCTTGCCCAGCTCACTCAAGTCCTTCCCCGTTTCCTGCATCAGCCGTAAGAGCATCAGCGCCGTAAGCATCCCGTCCCCAGCCGTGGAAATTTCACCGAAAATTATGTGGCCCGACTGTTCCCCTCCCAGGACGGCGCCGGTCTCGAGCATTTTCTCCAAGACGTAGCGGTCTCCCACCTTTGCCCTGAGAAGGGTTCCCCCGTCTCTAACAAGGGCTTTTTCCAGGCCGAGATTGCTCATCACCGTCCCCACGACCGTGTTTCCGGGAAGCGTGCCCTGACGAAGGCGGTGAAGCCCCCAGGCACAGAGAACCACATCCCCGTCCACGACGCGGCCGTTTCTATCGACAGCCATCAGCCTATCTCCGTCCCCATCGAAGGAAAATCCTAAATCTGCCTTCCTCCTGAGAACTTCATTCCGAATAAAATCGACATTTGTTGAGCCGCAGCGCACGTTGATCTTCGAGCCATCCGGGATAGCGTTCAGGGGATATGTTTCGAGGCCGATTTTTTTAAAAAGCAGTGGAGCAAAAAGGGCAGTTGAACCCCAGGCGCAATCCAGAACCACAGAAAGTGAAGAGGTAAAGCGAGGGGCTCGATTAAGGAGGAAATCAAGGTAGCGCTCCCCGCTATCGGTTAACGAAATAGCGGAGGCGGGAAATTTCGGCCCTTGAAAGGAAAGGGTGTCCAGAATTTCCTCGAGATGAAGCTCTTCATCGTCCTTAAGCTTCACGGAGTTGGCTCCAAAAATCTTGATCCCGTTATCCTCAATGGGATTATGGGAAGCGGAAATCATGGCGCCAGCCTGAGCTTCGTGCTCCTTAATCAGGAAGGAAAGAGCTGGGGTAGTGATTATCCCTAATAACCCCACCCTTACTCCGGCAGAGAGGGCTCCCGCCGAGAAAGCGGCCTCGAGCATGTCCGAGGAAAGCCGAGGGTCCTTTCCCACAAGTACCAAAGGATCGGAATATTTCTCCTTCAGGTAAACCCCCAGGGCCCTGCCCAACTTCAGCGCAAGGTCAGATGTAAGCTCAAGGTTTGCCACCCCCCTCACGCCGTCCGTGCCGAAAATTTTCCTGTTCATTCCCCCACTTCCACCTCTATCTGCGCTGGTTCAACTCGCAGTATAACAGCCCCAAAAGGCGGATCCACTTTCACAGGGAGACTGAAAGTCCCTTTCTGAAGGCCAGAGGCGTCCACCCAGGCGTTGAAATCCTGGGGGCTCAAGGACTGGATAATGGACTCCGGGCCCGAAACCTCCACTGTGACCCTGGAAGTTTTCAAGGAAACGGGGATTGCGCTTTCCTTTACTCTGACTACAACCTCAAACTGCGCCCTCATCTCATTTTCCACCTCCACTACTACCTTCACTCTGGAGTCGGAAATCAGGCGCACGTTCCGCCCTGAAACATCGAGATAGGTAACCTCCTCGAAACTCTCCTCCTGGCCCTCGAGGGACACGGGATATGTGTAAAGGCTTGTGACTGTCTCAAGGACATCCGCACTGCCTTCGATGGTCACTGCGGGAGGATCGCAAAAAGCCCTCTTTACTGTAAGACCGAAGGGCAAGGATCCCTGAAGCAGGGGCAAGACGGGCACGGTTTTGAACACGGACTCCACATTCACAGTAACGGAGACGCTGACGTTGGCAGGATTCACCTCAACTTGGGGCACATCCTGTCCCTTCTCATCAAGAACCCTCACGGCAACTGTCTGGGAGATCTGACTGGTAATTCCGGTCAGGTCAATGGCGGCCACCACCCTCTGGGCTCTCTCAAGAGCGCTTTGAGGTCCTTTAATCTCCACCTCTGCAGGCTTGATCTCCTGCACCGGACCAAGGGTAAAGCCCTGAGGAAGTTTCCCGAAATAGATTACCTCCACAGTCATGGTTTTAGTGGCGATAGCTTCCAGGGTGACGAGCACCTTCTCGGGTTTCACCTCAACGAAACTCGCTCCCGGAACCGGCTTCAAGAGAACGGACAAAAGCCATTGCCCCTCGCTCTGTCCTTTCAGATCCAAATAAGCGTCTATGTCCTCAGTGCGGACTTCCATGCGCACTGGAGCTCGGACACGCAGGGAAACGGAAGACGGAACCTGAGTGACCGCGAGGCCCTCCTCGAGGTTGCGAATCTTCAGAGGAACGCTCAGCACCCTCTCCATCTGGGGTGCTTCTGCCGAAACCACGTAAACCCATAGAAGCAAGGCCAGAATAATGGAGAGGACGAGCAGCTGCCAGTTAAACCTGAGACTTTCTAAAAGCTTTTTCACCCTTTTCTCTCTTGACTGGAACTAAAATGGAGTTCAGACGAGAGGCCAGGTCAATTCTTGTCAGGCCTCTATTAAGTTCTCCGGTGTAAGCCAGGGAAATGGTTCCTGTTTGCTCTGAGACTACAATTGCCAGAGCATCCGTTTCCCTGGTCACCTCCAGGGCGGCCATATGTCTCGTGCCCATCTTCTTGCCTGCCGGGATCTCGGGCAGGGGAACCACAACCCGTGCCGCCTCAATGCGGTTTCCCGCAATCAATACGGCTCCATCGTGGAGAGGGGAATTGGGAAAAAAGATTGAGGTGAGGACCTCAGCGGAAACAAGGGAATCCATCTTGATTCCCTTCTCCGCAAGCTCTTCCATCCCTGACTCTCTTCGGATGATGATCAGGGCACCGACTTTATTCTTCGCCAGCTCCTCCACTGCTTCGCAAATTTCATTTACGGTCTCCTGGTAATCCAAACTGTGTCCAAGAATACCTCTTGAGCCGATGCGAGCGAAAAAATGACGAAGTTCCGGCTGGAAAATTATCGCCAGCACCAGGGGAAGGGTGGCCACGATCATGGTAACCACTGTGCGCAGGAGCCATTCCAGAGTGATCAGCCCAGCCCAGCCAGCGATGGCTGAGACTGCGAGCATTACCGCGAGGGCGATGGTCAGGCCCAAAAAAAGCTGAAAGGCCTTTGTGCGCTTGATAAAGTAAAAGACAAAAAAGAAAAGGGCGGCAATTATCACCACATCCAGGATATTGAGGACAAGCGACGGAACCTGGATCTTTCCCCAGAACTCTTTCAACCACTCGTAAAAAGAAGTCATTTGCCGCCCCTGTGTGCTTTAAAACAAAAGCGCCAGGATGGCCTTCTGAACGTGAAGCCGGTTCTCTGCCTGGTCAAAAATCACGGACTGAACACCATCCATTACCTCGTCGGTTATCTCCAGGCCCCTGTGCGCCGGCAGGCAGTGCATGACGATAGCATCCTTTTTGGCGTGTTTCAGAAGCTCGGAGGATAGCTGGTAAGTCTGGAATACCTTGAGTCGTTCCTCTTTTTCCTTTTCCTGCCCCATGCTCACCCAGGTATCTGTGTACACAACATCGGCCCCCTGAACGGCCTGAACGGGATCCTCGAAAATCTCCAGAGAGCCTCCCGACTCCCCAGCAAATTTCAGAGCAGCCTGCATTACCTCTAAAGCTGGGCGATAACGGGACGGGGTCCCCAGCCTGACGTGCATGCCCAGCCTGGTGCCTCCAAAAATGAGCGAGTGGGCCACGTTGTTGCCATCGCCCACGTAAGTCAGGGTAAGTCCGGCCAGTCTTCCCTTATGTTCCAGAATTGTGTAAAAGTCTGTCAGCCCCTGACAGGGGTGGGTGAAGTCTGAAAGGCCGTTGATCACGGGAACGGGCGAGCCCTTAGCCAGATCCACAACATCCTGATGGCCATAAACCCGGGCCATGATCCCATCCACATACCTGCCCAGGACGCGAGCAGTATCGAGGATGGTTTCCCCAACTCTCAGCTGAAGATCGGTGGCGGAAAGAAAAAGGGCTTGGCCCCCTAACTGAGCCATAGCCACTTCAAAAGAAACACGGGTTCTGGTGGAGGTCTTCTGAAAAACCATGGCCAGGGTTTTCCCCTCAAGAAGGTGGGGGAAATTCCCCATCTTGCTCAAGGTTTTTAGTTGACCCGTGGCATCGAAGATGAGCTCAATTTCCTGTCGAGTTAGGTCCTTCAGGGAAAGCAAGTCCCTGCCTCTGAGTGCACTATTCATTTTCCCCTCCTCTAAATCCCGCTGAGCCTCTCTTTAATAATATCTGAAAGGTCAGGGTGCCCGACCTCTTCCAGCTCATAATATACCCGCACCGTCTGCTTGTTAAGCTTCAGGAAGCGGGATAGGTTAATGGGGGTACCCACGATCACCAGGTCGCAATCTGCGCAATTGATGGTCTCCTCTAACTCTTTCATCTGCTTGTCACCGTAGCCCATAGCAGGGAGGACATCAGTAAGGTGAGGGTACTTTCTGAAGGTTTCCTTGATGGAGCCCTGAGCAAAAGGCCGGGGATCAACAATTTCTTTGGCACCAGCCCTCTTGGCAGCGATGTAACCAGCCCCAAACCCCATTTCACCGTGAGTGACCGTGGGGCCGTCCTCCACTACCAGTACGCGCTTGCCGGCAATAGCGTCCAGATTTTCGGCCTTGATAGTGGAACGAGCCTCGATGATCGTGGCTTTGGGGTTGAGGTTCTCTAGGGATTTGCGCACGTTTTCCACCTGTTCTCGAGAGGCAGAGTCCACTTTGTTGATGATCAGCACATCGGCCATTCTGCTGTTGGTCTGACCGGGATGGTAAAGGCGCTCATGACCTGGCCTCAAGGGATCGGCTACCACGATCTTCAGGTCGGAGTGATAGAAGGAGAAATCATTATTGCCACCATCCCAGACGACGACGTCCGCCTCTTTTTCCGCCTCCCTGAGGATTGCCCCGTAATCAACACCCGAGTAAACGATTGCTCCCCGCTCAATATGGGGCTCGTACTCCTCTCTTTCCTCAATGGTGCATTTATACTTGATCAAGTCATCCAGAGTGGCGAAGCGCTGCACGGCCTGCTCCTCTAAATTGCCGTAAGGCATGGGGTGGCGGATAACCACGACTTTTTTTCCCATGTTGCGCAGAATAGCTACAACCCTGCGCGTGGTCTGGGATTTGCCCGAGCCGGTGCGCACTGCGCAAACCGAGATCACAGGTCTGATGCTTTTCAGCGAAGTGCTGTTGGGGCCGAGGAGGACGAAATTGGCACCGGCTGCCATTGCCTCCGCCGCCTTGGTCATTACGTATTCGTTGGAGACGTCAGAGTAGGCAAAAACGACGTCATCAACGTTGAAGCGCTTAATGAGGTTGGAAAGTTCCTGTTCACTGTAAATAGGGATTCCTTTGGGGTAGAGCTTGCCTGCAAGTGCTGGAGGATAAATTCTCCCTTCGATGTCCGGGATCTGGGTGGCGGTAAAGGCCACGACTTCATAGTTCTCGTTGTCCCGATAAAAGACGTTGAAATTGTGGAAGTCTCTGCCTGCCGCCCCCATAATCAAAACTTTTCTTTTCATAAGCCCTCCTTAAAGTAATCAGATGGTGTAAATTTTTTCTCTACATATGGCGATACCGAGGCTCTGAGAAGAGCCTGGTAGGAGAGAGCAAAAACAATGGTTTCTCCTACAACCGTAGGCACTTCCCTCTCGGTCACGTCCAGTACCATGTGATCGGAGGAAGCCCCAATAATCCTAACTCCCCTGTCCAGAGGAGTTACCATAGCGGGGTCAAGGTCGATCCTCCCCAGCGAGAGGACGGCGCGGTTTCGGGGACCATCCCCTAAGCTTGGGGGTTCCTGGCCAAAAGCATCCTTGCCCACCGGCCCAAGAAATGTCGGCGCCTTGGTTTCCACCTCCAGCACCGTGGCCCTGAGAATACAGGTATCCTGCCTTGTCCCCGGGACGAGGCGCGCACCCGAGGTGTCCGTGCCGCAAACAATCGCTTCCCCTATGCGCAGCTGATTAATGCCCTTAGGCATCTCCCCTCTTTCCAAAAGGCCCAGGCTGACTGTGGCGCCGCCGGAGTAAATTTCCAGAGGTCTTTTCAGCACTTCCTCCGTTCTCTTCCCGGCTTCCAAAAGCAGGCCGGTGTTCTCCCGTGTAGGAAGCACTCCGCTCAAGCAGCCGAAGTTCGTGCACAGTCCCCAGAGCTCCAGTCCCTTCAGCTTCTCAACCTCCCTGACCACTTCTGGCAGCCTCTCGGGAAGGATGCCCTCCCTAAGGTCGCCGCATTCCACAGCCAGAAGGACCTTGTGCTGGCGTCCCAGGGTTAAAGCTGCCCGGGAAAGCACCTTCAGGGTTTCCAGGGAGGAGTTCACGCTGATGTCAGCCGTCTTCACCGTGAGCTTGGCTTCCAGAGGCGAAGGAGGCCTGAGGAGCATCAGTGGAATGTCAATGTCAGCCCTTTTTAATTTAATGAGGTTCGCCAGCCGGGAGTCCGCAATACCTATAACTCCTCCCCGGACCATGGCCCAGGCTACCGGTGGGTACCCGCAGGTAACCTTGGTGACGCCAAATACGTTTATTCCTGCAGCCTGGCAGAACCGGACGACGTTCCTGGCGTTTTCCTCTATGTAATTGAGGCGAAACACCAACTGGGGATACATGGCTTTCAGGCCTTAAGGGCTTCCATGAGGGATTCCCTGAGGATCTCCAGCCCCTGTTCCACTTCCTCCTGATTGATCACCATTGCCGGGGTGAACCTAATGGCGGATACCCCACAGGGAAGGAGCAGAAGGCCCTTCTTATAGCAGTTCTCTATCGTCTTATCGCGCAGGTCGCGAGCGGGTGTTTTTTTCTCCCTGTCAGTGACAAACTCAATGGCGAGCATCAGGCCCAGGCCGCGAACATCCCCTATCTCCTCAAACTCCTTCTGAAGATCGAGGAGCCGCTGCTTGAAAACTTCCCCCATTTTCCTGGTGTTCTCGAGAAGCTTTTCCTTCTCGATGGCCTCGATCGTGGCCAGCGCAGCCACAGCAGAAATGGGGTTTCCCCCAAAGGTGTTCGAGTGTCTTCCCTGAACGGGGAAATCGAGCCGGGCATCAAAAACCGTGGCCCCCATGGGAAGACCCGAAGCGAGAGCCTTGCCCAAATTTATAATGTCCGGGGAAATTCCAAAGTGCTCCATGGCGAACATCCTTCCTGTTTTGCCGAACCCTGCTTGAACCTCGTCCGCCACGAAAAGGATTCCATACTTCTCGCAGATTTTCTTGATGGTCTGGACAAATCCCTGAGGAGGAACGACGTAGCCACCCTCTCCCTGGACAGGTTCCATGAAAACAGCAGCCACCTCCTCCGGGGGTAGAACGGATTTGAAGTAAACGTCCTCGAGGATCTGGGCGCACCAGAAATTGCAGGTCTCCGCCTTCATCTTGTAAGCGCAGCGGTAGCAGTAGGCAAAAGGAAGATGAGTCACGCCGGGCATCATGGGGAAGAAGCTCTCCCTATGAACGGTTTTGGAAGCGGTCAGAGCAAGGGCGCCCAGCGTCCTTCCGTGAAAAGCACCGAGGAAAGCCACGAATTGCTTTCTCCCCGTTCCTGAGCGAGAGACCTTCAGAGCAGCTTCATTAGCTTCAGCCCCGGAATTGGAAAGGAAGACCTTTTTGGGGAAATTTCCCGGAGTCATCGTGCAGAGCTTCTCGGCAATTTTGCTCTGGGCCTCGTAGTAGAAGTCCGGTCCATTGAAAAAGAGGAACTTCTCCGCCTGATCCTTTATGGCCTGAACAACCATAGGGTGACAGTGCCCGGTCCCTGCAACCATTCCGTTCGTGAAATCCAGGAAGAGGTTGCCGTCCAGGTCCTCGAAGCGCACTCCCCTCCCCCATTTAATGGCCACAGGAGAACCCTTCGTTCCCGTGGCCAGGTATTTGCTGTCCATGGCCACGATCCTCTGGGTATTTTTTCCTGGAATCGGAACACTTATCTTCGGGCTTTCTTTAAAGTGCATGCTCGCCTCCTAAGGAAAAATCAATTGTTTTTCAAATTTATCATTTAAAAAGGCAAAATACAAGATTAGTTCTTATAGAAGGGGATTGTGAAACCCTGATTGGCATAGGATTTAAAATTTTTTAAGAAAAAAAGAAAGGGGAGACCCATGGGTCTCCCCTTTCTAATGGCCGCATTAAATTAGCGCTTGCGGTACTGGGAAGCTTTGCGCGCCCTCTTTAAACCGTATTTCTTGCGCTCTTTCTCCCTGGGATCCCGAGTCAAAAGACCAGCCTTTTTGAGCACCGAGTGCAGGTCTGGATTGTGCTGCATAAGAGCGCGGCTTATGGCGTGCCGGACTGCGCCGGCCTGCCCGGAGATGCCCCCGCCTTTGACCTGGATGCGAATGTCATACTGACCGGTCGTCCCGGTGAGAACCAGCGGTTGCATCACGGCGTCAACGAGCGTCTGGCGACGGAAGTATTCCTCGAGAGTCTTGTTGTTCACAAGCAGGGCGCCTTTCCCGGGCTCGAGAAAGGCTTTTGCCAGGGCCGATTTTCGGCCTCCCGTTGAGTGAATCTTGCTTAACTCTGCCACTTCTTCCTCCTATTCTAAAGGCTGCGGATTCTGCGCAGCGTGTGGATGCTCGGACTCCGGGTAAACTTTCAGCTTTTTGAACATTTTTCGTCCCAGAGCGTTCTTGGGCAGCATCAAGCGAACTGCCTGCTGGATCACCTTTTCAGGGTGCTTGCTCAGCATCTCGGCAAGGGTGCGCTTTCTTAAGCCGCCCGGGTAGCCGGAATAATGAAAGTAAATTTTCTCCTCAAGCTTGGCCCCTGTGGTCTTTATGTATCTGGCGTTGGTCACGATCACATAATCGCCGACATCCAGAAACGGGGTGTATTCAACCTTGTGCTTGCCCATCAGAATGCGGGCAATTTTAGTAGCCAACCGTCCCAGGGTTTTGCCTTTGGCGTCCACCAGGTACCAGCGATGCTCTATTTCTTCAATTTTAGGAATATATGTCTTCATCGAGTTCCTCCAAACTAAAACCGTAAAACGTGAGCAATTTTAAAGGAAAAGGAAATCAGTGTCAAATGCCTGTATAGGTTACATCTTTTTGAAAAAGGTGACAGGCTGGTTCTTTCGCGGCCTTATCCCCGGCTTCGCCTGGTGATACCCTGAAGAACAGAGAGCGCTATAAGCCCCCTTATCTAACGCGGTTTAGCTGACAGCTTACTAAGAAAAAGAGCAAATCGTTAAAAAAGTAGCCTGTCCCCTTTTTATAAGAGGCCGGCTCTTCGGTTGAACTCCGTAATCAGGCGGTCCCACTCAGGGACCTGGGAGAAGACCTCCTCCCAGAATTCCAGAGACCAGAGGGCCTGAAGCTCCTCCACGGTCTTTCCCTGCTGTTCCACCCAGGTGAAGTACTTCAGGTTGTGCAGGGCCTTGCGCTCCCAGTATCCTAACTCCTTGATCCAATCCGTTCCAATTCCCTGAAGGTAATGGTTGAAGTCAATCAACGCGTCCTTCTCGCTGTAATCCCCCCTCTCCTCCTTGAGCTCTTGAATCCGGGAGCGGTACATATCGGCGGAGTCCGTGAAGACGGTGAAGACGATGTCTTTTTCCTCCAGCTCGAAGTATTTGGCCAGGCGAATGGAGCTTAAAAGGTTGGAGATGGAGGAAATTCCTAAAAGGGAGAGAGAACGAACAATCTGCTCCGGAACCCCTTCCTTTATCAGGAACTCCTGACCTTTTTCCTCGTTGAAAAGGCGCAGAAGGCGCATGGGGTACTCGTCATCGATGGCAATCACCACGTCCGTGTTTCTCACATTGTGAATCCAGGGGACGTGCTTATCCCCGATTCCCTCGATCCTGTGGGCTCCGAAACCGTTGAGGAAGAGAGTAGGGCACTGCAGGGCTTCGCTCGCTGCCACCTTGATTAAAGGAAATCTCCTGCGCAGGTAGTCGCCAGCGCCGATCGTCCCTGCGGAACCGGTGGCGGAGACATAGGCGGAAAGCCTGGAATCCGGGCCCTTAATTTTGTGGAATACCTCCTCAATAGCGGAGCCGGTAATCTCAAAGTGCCAGATGCAGTTCCCGAACTCGTCGAATTGGTTGAAGATCACGATCTCATCTTTTCGCTCCCTTCTCAGCTCCCAGCATTTATCGTAGATTTCCTTGACGTTGGATTCGCTTCCCGGGGTGGCGATGATCTCTTTCGTTCCGATTTCCCTGAGCCACTCGAAGCGTTCCCTGCTCATCTCCTCTGGGAGGATGGCGATGGCATCGCAGGCCAGAAGGGCACAGTCGAACGCTCCGCCGCGGCAGTAGTTTCCCGTGGAGGGCCAGACTGCCTTCTGGCTCGTGGGGTCGAACTGGCCTGTGACCAAGCGGGGAACGAGGCAGCCGAAAGCCGCCCCCACTTTGTGCGCTCCAGTGGGGAAGTGCTTTCCCACGAGGCCTATGATCCGGGCCTTGACACCCACGAGCGACTGCGGAAGCTCGATGTAGTTCACTCCGTCAAAAAGGCCAGACTTTATATCGTTTTTCCAGGTAATGCGGAAAAGGTTCAAGGGGTGAACCTCCCAGAGTCCTATTTGAGGGAGTTTCTCCTTGACTTTTACGGGAATTAAATCAGGATTCTTCTGCTGGGCGAAAGTGGGAATGATGATCCCGCGCTCCCGGCAGCGCTCCACGGTCTTTACGAGGACTTCTTCGTTTACTTCAAGAGGCTTGATATGTTTTGCCAAAGCACTCACTCCTGGTTCCTCTCAATTTGTCTGACATCTGAGAATATGCCAAAAGCCTCTTATCCTGTCAATTCAGAAAAAGTTTAGCTCGCTTCGGAGGCCCCCACCGACGCGGCCAGCGCTTTTATCTCATCTTGGTGGGCAAAAAGCGCGCAGGGCGATCCATCCACTTTTAGGAGACCCTCGCTTTCGCGGATGAGCTTGAAGAAATCGCTGGAAAGGGCCTCTTTTAGGGTAGCACTCAGAAGGCTGTGCGTTGAGAAGCTAGAAACTGGACAAGGAGTTATAAAACCTTTGGGAGTAACATGGGCGAATCCCCTTCCTGCGGAAACGCAGCCCCCAGCGTACTCCTCATCTCCCGGGGAATGGATGAGGAATATTCTCTTTTTCTGCCGGTACTGAAGCACTTTCTCCCGGAACTGCGCCCGCTCCTCCGGGGTAAGCGTCTCTCCCTCTTCTTTGGAGGTAGGAATGTACTCTATTAAAAAGCCTAAGTGAATACCCTCGGCAATCAAATTGTCAACATTAACTTCCTCCATCCAGTAACGGAAGTTCTTGCGGGTGATAGTGACGGAAATGCCCGTAAGTGTTCCTTGGCGGGAAAGCCTGGTCTTCGTTTCCATCACCCGGCTGTAAACTCCCCTACCCCGATGGGAATCAGTTTCTTCTTCTCCACCCTCGAGGCTCAAAATTACTGCGACATTGTTCAATTTCTTCAATTGGGTCAGATGTTCCTTTGAAACCGCCACGCCATTAGTGAAAACGAGGAAGAAATTCCCAGGAAATCCCTTGATCAGATCCAGAACACCCGGATGCAGAAAGGGTTCCCCTCCAGCGAGGAGAAAGAAAAAGACCCCTAACTCCCTTGCCTCTTTTATGATTTTCCGCCACTGATTGATATTCAGATGGGGACGATAATTTGGCAAGCCTCTCTTCAGGGTTCCCACCTGAGCAGCATAGCATCCCGCACAGGCGAGATTGCATTCCTGGGTAATGCTCAAGATAAGCATCGGAGGGATAACGAGCTCTTCCTGGAGCATTTCCCTTCTTTTTTGGGCCGCTTTTTTAAATGAGGAGAGGAATGAAGGCAGGCAAAAGAGGTAGCGAGGGCTTTTCCAGAACCAGAGGGAGAGAATTCCAAGGAGGTTGCTAATATTCAATTTATTTTGGGACATGAGAAGTTACCTTTCTGAGTAATAGAAATGTATACCACTTCGGCCCTGAAGAGTCCAGCTATAAGCAAAAGTAGCCTGTCCCCCTTTTACAAGTGCCATCTCACCTCCGATTTTAGGGGGTCAGTGAAAAAGCAAGGTTTCTGCCCCTTCTGGCTAAAAAATTTTCAAAAGATCCTCTATTCCAGAATCCTCAGCTTCTTGCGCAAGATAGCCTTCAGGCGGAAGTTATACCCTTCCTCCCTCAGGAGCCTAAGCACTTCCTCTAAACGAGCGCCTCCCTCTGGAGAGGAGTAAAGCTCAATTTCCAGGTACTCCTCCCCTGCCCTTAAAGCTTTGAGATACTTCTTCAGGTCAATTTGCCTCACCGCTTTGGGGGTGGAGCGCAGAACGGAGATTTCCTCTCTTTCAAGGAGTGCCTTTAAAAACCCCTCCTCCGGAATTACCTCCCAGGTTCCCTCCAGGTGCCAGAGGGAAAGAAAAGGAAAGGCAGTGAGCGCCTTTTTCTTCTCTCTCAGGCCCTTCACTTCCCTGATTTTGATCCCCGGCGGCGCGTGCGCTTTGAGCCTCTCGAGAAGGTCGAAATCGGGCTCCCTCTCTAGAAAAATATCCAGAAGCTCTTCCTCCCCCGAGGCTCCCACAGGGAGAGCTGGGCCCATGGAGATGAGCGGCCGGGTATGGAAGCCCTGGCTGTACTGCACCGGAATTTCCGCTCGCCTCAGGAGTCGGGAGAATGCTCGAATGACGTCCAGATGAGAAAGGAAGGCAATTTCCTGGCCTTTGGAGTAGGCGATCCTGATCCTCTTAACCACGATAAGCTCTCTCCCTTTCCTGCCAGAGGTATTCCAGTCCAGCAGCGTAGCGCACGCCACTCCAGGGAAGGACCTCGTCCTTCTCCCTTTCCCGGTAAAGGTAAAAGGCGGGATCAATTCCTGCCTGACTCATGGCCTCCTGCCAGACCGGGAAGGAGAAGTAATCGCTCCAGCCGTCAAGCCGGGAACCGTTCTTCCAGGCTTCCTCGATTAATCCCGCTATCTTGCGGTCTCCGCGGGCAATCACTCCCTCAAGGAAGCTCAGCTCCTCCTTCTGTCCCCCAACTTCAATTCCTCTTTTTTCTAATTTAGAGCGCACAAAAAGCCTCTTCCTTTTAAGCTGGTGCAGCTCCTCCATCCTCTCCCACTGGAATGGGGTCTGGGGTTTGGGGACGAAAGCCGAGCAGGAGACCGAGAGGTGAACTTTTCTGGAAATTGATTTTGCTATCTGGTTGAGTTTAATGACTAAAGAAACGATTTCCTCCAGGTCCTCCTCCTCTTCTTTGGGAAGCCCCACCATGAAGTACAGCTTCACTCTTTCAAAGTCGTACTGGGCCGCCAGCTTGATTGCTTCCTTGATTTCCTCCTCCGACAGGTCCTTCCCAATAACCTCACGAAGGCGCTGGGTTCCTGCTTCGGGCGCAAAGGTGAGCGTAATCCTGTTCCCCTGGGCGAGTCTGGCCATCTTTACCGAGAATGAGTCCGCCCTTAAAGAGGGGAGAGAGACCTGGACCTTTTTTTCTGAAAGATAGGGCCTTAACCCCTCGATGACCTGCTCCAGCCCGGGGTAATCGCAGGTGGAAAGGGAAACCAGGCCTAATTCCTCCCAGCCCGTGTTTTTCAGGATTTCCCGCGCCAGAAAAACGACCTTTTCCGGGCTCCTAAAGCGGCGAGGGCGATAAACAAACCCTGCCTGGCAGAAACGGCAACCCCTCACACAACCCCGAAAAAGCTCAACTTGAGCACGATCGTGGACGATCTCTATTCCCGGAAGGACAGGAAGTGCGGGGAAATAGGCTGAATCCAGGTCCCTAACCCGACGGACGGGCACCGGCCAGGGAGCTGCTTTATCGATTTTCCAATCGCTGATCATTCCAGATTCAGAATACATGGGCTCGTAAAGCACGGGAACGTACACTCCCGGAATCCTGCTCAAAGCAAGGTGCAGCTCATGCCTGTCCCTGCTTCTCTTTCCCCTGAACTCTTTAACGGTTTGAACGATTTCCAGAATTGCTTCCTCTCCGTCCCCAATGTGCAGGGCGTCAAAGAAGGGCGCCATGGGCTCGGGATTTGCCGTGCAGGGGCCACCGGCCACTACTACGGGGTCCTCTGGCCCTCTTTCCGCTGTCCTTAATGGTATTTTCCCCAGTTCCAGCATGTTCAAGACCTGGGGGAAAGTAAGCTCGTACTGCAGCGAAAAGCCCACCAGCGAAAAATCCCTGAGGGGTGTTCTGCTCTCGAGTGAGAATAGAGGAAGCCCGCTTGAGCGCAGGGCTTTTTCCAGATCAGGTCCGGGGGCGAAAGCGCGTTCGCACCAGATATCCTCTTCCTTGTTGAGGCGATGATAGAGTATGGAAATCCCTAAATTGGATGCGCCAATCTCGTATAAGTCGGGGTAAGCGATCACTGCTCGAAACATTCCCCCGGGGTCTTTGTGCATAGAGTTCAGTTCGTTTCCCAAATATCTCCCAGGCTTTTGCACCTGAAAGAGGATTTCTCCGAGGGTCATTTCTGGGGGTAAAAAAGGAATTTGCGCTTATGCAGAGCCACTGAGAAAATCAGGCCGATGGCGAAGAAGTTTACGAGAACGTTGTTCCCTCCGTATGAGAAAAAAGGCAGCCAGATCCCCGTCACCGGCATAATGCCTACTGTCATACCGATGTTGACAAAAATATGGCAGAGCCAGAGGCTAACCATCCCAATAGCAATCAGGCGGCCGTAATCGTCCTCAGCCTCCTGAGCAACCCTCAAGATAAGGTAAATCAGGAGGCCATAGAGGGCCAAAAGCAGGGTCACTCCCCAGAACCCCAGTTCTTCCGCGAGAACGGCGAAAATGAAATCTGTGTGGCGGACGGGCAAAAACTGGAGCTGTTTTTGAGTGCCTTCCAGATATCCCTTACCCAGAATTCCTCCTGAACCTATGGTCACCAAGGACTGTCTGAGGTTGTATCCGATGCCCAGGGGATCAACATCTGGGTTAAAGAGTACGAGAAAGCGATTGCGCTGGTAATCCCTCAAAAGGCGCCAGAGAAGAGGAGAGCTGGCCAGAATCGTGCCCAGAAAGCCCAGGACATACCCCAGGCGGATTTCTCCAAAGTAGGCCATGGGGAAGAAGATAAATAGAAGCACTATTGACGTCCCCAGGTCAGGTTGTTCAAAAGTGAGCAGGGCCGGCAGGAGCACCAGGGCAAGGGGGCGCAGAAACCTCAGGAATTTGGTGTCCTTCTCTCTTCTGGTTCCTATTTCTTTCACCAGGATGAGAACCACGGCGATCTTAGCAAGCTCTGATGGCTGAAGGGGAAAGGGTCCTATGTAAAGCCACCTCTGGGCGCCAAAAACCTCCTTGCCCATGATAAGCACTACTACGAGCAGAATAAGGGCTACAAAGTAAAACGGGTAGGCCAGCTTGAGCCAGAAGTGATAGTCCACATAGGCCATCACTGAGGCGAGGATGATGCCCACAAAGATGAACCCCAATTGCCACCAGAAAGCAGCCCTCCCGCTTTCATAGCTGGAAGCGCTGTAAAGGACCAGGAGCCCATAAAGGATGAGGGCGGTGCAGGCAACCACGAGCGACCAGTTCAAATTCCGCCAGAGGTTTTTCACTTTTGCGGCTTTGAGAAAAGCGCTTTCCTTCACGGTGTAGCACTCTTTTCAGAGAAATAGACAGAAAGGAGTTCGTGAGCGAAAGGAGCGAGATAGCTCCCGTATAGTATCTTGGAGTATTCATCCATCAAAAGGACCACTATTTCCGGATTCTCTACCGGGGCATAAGCAGCGATCCAGATGTCCTGTTTTTCCCCCGTTATTTGCGCCGTTCCTGTTTTTGCGGCCACGGAAATTCCCTCTAACTTTATTTTCTGCGTGGTGCCTCTATCAGTTGCTTTGACCATTCCTTCCCTGAGGTAGGAGAGGGTTTCTTCAGAAAGGGGAATCTGAGCCTTGACCACGCTGGAAATGGTCTTCACCGGAAGGCCATCGTAGGTACGGATTTCTTTGACCAGGTGGGGAACATAAAGGGTCCCCCCGTTAGCAATAGCAGCATAAACATTCGCCAGACCAAGAGGCGTGACCAGCACATCGCCCTGTCCGATTCCCATGTTCGCCGTGTCCCCGGGGTACCATGGTTCCCCGGTCGTTTTCTCCTTCCACTCCGGATCGGGGATCAATCCTTTGGCTTCATCCGCCAGATCCACACCGGTGTAACCGTCCAGGTTAAAAATCCGTGCCCATTTCGCCAGCCTCTCTGGTCCCACATCCAAAGCCAGGGTGTAGAAGAAAACGTTGCAGGAGTTAGCGATGGCCTCAATTAAATCCTGTTCTCCGTGCCCGGAGGTCTGCCAGCAGTAGAATCTCCTGTCCCCAATGTCAATATAACCCGGGCAGAACACCTTATAAGTTTTGGGATCGATTACCCTTTCCTCTAAAGCCGCGATGGTGGTAATCACTTTGAAGGTGGAGCCCGGAGGGAACCTGTCCTGGGTAGCTTTGGGAATAAAAGCCTGAGCCTTGAGCAGGGACTCGTAATCCTTTGAAGAAATGCCCTTCACGAAAAGATTGGGATCGTAGTCCGGAGTGGAGGCCATAGCGAGGATCTCGCCGTTTCTGGGATCGAGGCAGACCACCGCTCCGTTCATATTGTTATCCACGAGGATCTGGCGGGCTTTCTCCTGAAGCTTCAGGTCGATGGAAAGGATCAGATCATTTCCTGGCTGGGGTTCCAGCTCGTGGAGCACTTTTATCGGCTGTCCCAGAGCGTTAACCTCGATCACCTGTTTTCCCTTCTGGCCTCTCAGATAATCCTCGTAGGATTTCTCCAGGCCGGTCTTACCTATGATATCTCCTCCCACATATCCTCCCTCCCCCAGGGACGCAAGTTCCTCTTTGGAAATTTCCCTCACGTAGCCGATGATGTGTGCGAAGAGGTTGCCAAAGGGGTAATTGCGCCTGGGTTCAATCTGGAGAACCACTCCTGGCAGTTTGAGGTGCTGCTCCTCGATTTTTTGCGCTACATCCTCGCCCAATCCCGTACGCAGTGTGAAGGACTCCCAAGAGGGGAGATTGTTCTCGTCCAGCTTAGCCTGGATTTCCTCCACAGGCATGGAGATAATCTGGGAAAGGAGGGGAATTGCTTCCTCCTTTAAATCGTCGGGCACGACCTTAACGGAATAAGTGGGCTGATCCTTCGCCAGGCAGACGCCGTTGCGGTCGTAAATTCCTCCCCTTACTCCGGGAGAAGAAACGAGGCGCGTTCTGTTCTGCTCTGATACCAGTTTAAATTCGTTCCCCTGTACAACCTGGAGGAAGAACAGGCGTCCCCAGAGGATTAAAAGCAGGAAAACGCAGAGCAGAGCGAATGTTAGAAAGCGCTTTTGGAATTTCACCTGACCCTCACCTCGCCTCGGAAGGAAGCCCTTAGAGCCCAGATCGAAGGAAAGAAAAGAAGGGGAGTTAGGAGCGCGGTATAAAAAATGTGCCAGAAGAAACGGGAGGCAAACAAACCAGCGCTTAAAGTGGTCCCCGCAAGCAGTACGAGAACAGTATAAAAAAGCTGAGCGAAGAAATCAAAGACCAGGACTGACAGGAACCAGACAGGAAAACCTTTCTGAAAAAAGAACCTCCTGAAGGCGGAAAAAACGAGGCAGGAAATGAGGTAAACGAGCATGTTGAGGCCAAAAAGGGAGGAGGAAACGAGATCCTGAAACAAACCAGCAAACACCGAAAGAGAAAAAACGAAAGCCAGGTCATCCGTATAAAGAAGCGCGGACACAACGAAGGGAATAAGGAGGGCAGGGCTGGAAGTGGGAAAGACATAAGTAAGGAAAGTGGCTTGAAAAACGCTAAGGACGGCAAACGTAAGGAAGTAAATCAGAAACCCTCTCATTCCTTCTGCCCTAAAATTACCAGGACGAATGTGAGCTCGGACAGTTCAGCTTGAGGAATCACAGAAGCCCTGAGATAAAGGGTGCTGCGAGCGAAGACTTCCTTTATTTTTCCAATCACCAGTCCCGGCGGGAAAATTCCTCCCTCTCCGGAAGTAACTACCAGGTCGCCGGCTTTCATCTTGGTTTCCTTAAGCGAACGCTCGAGGTAGCAGCCCTCCGTACCGTCTCCCTTCACGACCGCCAGCTCCCCAGTTCCCTGAATTTTCCCGGAGACGAAAGAGTTGGCGTCGGTAATAAGAAGCACCCTCGATTTGGTGGGATAAACCTCCATTATCTGGCCAACGAGACCACCTGAAGGGGAAAGCACGGGCATCTGCTCCTTTATCCCATCTCTTGCGCCACAGGCAACCAGGATGGTGCGTCCGTAGAGCGCTGCGTCAGCAGCTATCACGGAGGCCGCCTTCGTCTCCATGGAAATAAGAGAGTTCTTTAAATCAAGAAGGGCGCGAAGGGACTCGTTTTCCTTTTGGGCCTCCTCCAGAAGCGAGGTCTGAGCCAGCAGCTGGCTGTTCTCCTTACGCAGCTCCTCCAGCTCGGCGGTTAACGAGGAGATGTGGGCAATATTGTTCCAGGCGTTGGCAACCCATTGCCCGGCAAGGACAAAGGGCCGAGCGAGAAAGGAAAACGCCGAGGAGAATCCTTCTTTAAGCCAATTCCCCAGAGGCATGCTGGCGACCGAGAGAATGATAATGAGAAGGACAAGGCACAAGAGCACCAGAAATACATTTCTGCTTAAATTACCTTTCATTCAGCGCATTAAGCCCGTTTGCTTAACGCCAGAACTTGCTTCATGGTGTCCAGGTTTTCCAGAACTTTGCCCGCTCCCAGGACCACGCAGGACAGAGGGTCCTCTGCCACTAAAATGGGCAATCCCAGGGCCTCGGAAAGGAAACTGTCCAGCCCGTAGAGCAAGGCGCCCCCTCCAGTGAGCATAACTCCACGATCCACGATATCGGCAGCGAGTTCAGGCGGCGTGGTCTCAAGACAGGCCTTGATAGCATCAAGGATCACCGCAAGCGGCTCTGCCATAGCGTGTCTGATCTCCTCAGAGTCGACGGTAATCGACTTGGGAAGGCCAGTGACAAGGTCCCTGCCGGAAACCTCGAAGGTTTTAACCTCAGGAAAGGGAAAAGCGCAGCCAATGCGAATTTTCACTTCCTCGGCTGTACGCTCCCCGATCATCAGGTTATAGTGCTTGCGAATATAGGTCAGGATACCCTCATTCATCTCATCACCGCCAACGCGCACGGATTTGGTGGCCACCATTCCCTTCATGGAGATCACCGCAACCTCTGAAGTCCCTCCCCCGAGGTCCACCACCATAGATCCGGTAGCCTCCACCACGGGAAGCCCAGCCCCGATGGCAGCTGCCATGGGCTCCTCAATGAGCGAGGCTTCCTTGGCACCGGCGTGAATGGCCGCATCCAGAACAGCCCTCTTTTCTACCTCAGTTACTCCCACGGGAATGCCCACGAGCACTCGAGGCCCCATGCGGAAAAGGCCATGATCCACGAGTGCCTTGGAGATGAAATAGCGGAGCATCTTCTCAGTGATATCAAAGTCCGCAATGACGCCGTCCTTAAGCGGCCTGATGATAGTAATATCGGCCGGGGTCTTCCCTGCCATGCGTCTGGCTTCTTGCCCCACGGCCAGAACCACGTTGTTGCGATAAACGGCCACAACCGAGGGCTCCCTGACAACGATGCCCTTTCCTTTGAGGTAAACCAAACTGTTAGCAGTCCCCAGGTCTATGGCTATATCCTTTTGCAGGAAAGTGAAAAGTCCCATTCTGCCTACTTTACTTCAATTCCAATTTTTTTCAAGAGCAAACCCAACCTGTACAAAGGTAAACCTACCACATTATAAAAGCATCCTTCAATCCTCTGCACAAAAACTGCCGCTTTTCCCTGAATGGCATACCCCCCCGCTTTCCCGATGGGTTCCCCTGTTTTTATGTAAGCGTCAATTTCCTCCTCGTCCAGTTCCTTGAAGTAGACCGTGGTTCTCTCGAAGTCCGTGATGATCTCCGCCCGTTCCACGTCCAGAAGGGCGAGACCTGTGAAAACAGAATGTTCCCTGCCGGAGAGTTTCTCGAGCATCATCCTCGACTCATCGGGGTTCCTCGGTTTTCCCAGAATCTGGCCACCGACGACCACGATCGTGTCGCAACCCAGGACAACCCCTTCTTTAATGCCCACGGCACCATAAATTGCTTTCTCCAGTGCCAGACGCTGGCAGGCGATCTCAGGAATTTCGCCAGGAAGAAAGCGTTCCTTTACCCTGACTTTTACGCTCTCGTAATCCAGGCCATAAAGCTTCAAAAGCTGCCTCCTTCGAGGAGAAAGAGAAGCGAGGTACAGTTTTCTCATCTTCAGATTAAAGAGTACAAATACAGCCCGAGAAGTATACCCAGGGCGCTCCCCAGGGTAAGTTTTATGGAAATCCCAAAAGTGACGGTCAATACCACAAGGTCCAGCGTGGCTGGGCCAAAAGAAGCTGAAAGCCCGTAATCCATAAAAGGAAGAATGTCCTTCAGGGCATGGCTGATCAGGCTTCCCATAAGGGCTCCGATTATCAAAAAGAGAATCAGGAGCCCAACCCTCAGGTTTTTCAACTCACCATTTTGCCTCCAGATATTTCAATATGCTTTCCACCGCTATTTTCCCCTCGCCCATAGCGGAAATTACCGTTGCTCCTCCGGAAATCACGTCCCCACCGGCGAAGACGCCCACCCTGGTAGTTTTTCCGGTCTTTTTGTCCACAACAACTGTGCCGTGAGCGCTCATTTCCAAACCAGGAGTAGTCATGGCTATCAGAGGATTAGGGGTGGTACCAATAGCAATCACCACGGTGTCCGCCTCAATCTCAAAGTTGGAGCCCTCAATCGGGGCGGGCTTTCTGCGCCCCGAGGCGTCCGGCTCTCCCAGCTGCATACGGATGCACTCCAGGCCAGCAACGCTGCCTTTATCCTCGAGGACTCGTACGGGAGCTGTGAGCCAGTTGAACTCCACCCCTTCCTCCTCCGCATGGTGGTACTCCTCCTTGCGGGCGGGCATCTCCTCGAAGGAGCGGCGGTAGATGATCATAGATTTATCCGCTCCCAGCCTGAGAGCTGTGCGCGCGCAGTCCATAGAAACGTCCCCTGCCCCGATCACCGCTACTTTCTTTCCTCTTCTCGTGGGCGTGTCGTACTCCGGGAACTTGTAGGCTTTCATCAAATTGGAGCGGATAAGGTACTCGTTGGCGGAAAGGACACCGTTCAGGTTTTCCCCGGGAATGTTCAACAAAAGGGGCAATCCGGCCCCTGTTCCCAAAAAAACCGCTTCATAGTCCTCGGCAAAAAGGTCATCTATAGTAACGGTGCGCCCTACCAGCACATTAAGGTTGATTTCCACTCCCAGGCGTTTAATGTAATCAGCTTCTGCGGCCACAATTTTCTTAGGAAGACGAAATTCGGGAATGCCGTAAACCAGAACTCCACCCTCCTTGTGCAGGGCTTCGAAAAGAGTAACGGTGATACCGGCATAGGCAAGATTTCCCGCCACGGTAAGCCCGGAAGGGCCAGCCCCCACTATAGCAACCTTGTGCCTGATAGGTTCTGGTAGCCTGGGAATTTCCACTCCGTGTTCCAGCTCCCAGTCAGCGGCGAATCGCTCCAGTTTGCCAATGTTTATGGGGTCTCCCCTCCTTCCCACGACACATGGCTGTTCGCACTGCCTTTCTTGAGGGCAAACCCTGCCGCAGATGGCGGGAAGGTTGTTCCAGCGTTTCAGCTCCAGTGCCGCCTCCATGAACTCCCGTTCCGCTATGTACTTGATAAACTTAGGGATATCAATGTTCACCGGGCACCCCATCCTGCAGGGGGGATTTTTGCAGTTCAGACACCTCTTGGCTTCAGCGACCGCTTCCTCCTCGTTGTATCCCAGGGAAACCTCCTGAAAGTTCCTTATGCGCTCCTGGGGAAGCTGTTCACGCACTGGTACTCTTTGGAACTCAACCGGGCTCATTTGGCACCTCTCGTTTGCATATATAATTCCAGGGCTTTCTTTTCCTCGGCCTTATAAACAGCAAGGCGGGATAAAAGGTGATCAAAGTCCACTTTGTGGGCATCAAAGTCAGGGCCGTCAACGCATGTGAACTTGGTCTTTCCATCCACCATCACCCTGCAGACTCCGCACATGCCTGTGCCGTCTACCATCATGGCGTTCAAGCTGGCCAGAGTGGGGACACCAGCCATCGAAGTAACCTCGGCTACTTTCTTCATCATAATCGCCGGGCCGGCCGTGAAAACTCGATCAACCTTCGTTCCCCTCGCGATTACCTGCTTCAATAAGTCAGTGGTGAAACCGTGAAACCCCAGGGTACCATCGTCGGTCGAGATTAGGACTTCATCAGAGACTGAGCGCATGCGGTCCACCCAGAAAAGCAGGTTCTGAGACCTGGCTCCCATACAGGTAATGACGGTGTTCCCTTTATCCTGCAGGGCGCGCGCCACCGGGAAAAGGGGAGCAATGCCCACGCCGCCTGGGACGCAGACTACAGTCCCGTACTTCTCTATATGAGTGGGCTGTCCCAGAGGGCCAAGAAGGTCAACGAGGGCATCCCCCTCCTCAAGCTCTCCTAATTTCATAGAGGTTACTCCCACTTCCTGAAAGACGATGGTCACCATGCCTGAATTCGCTTTCCAGTCAGCAATGGTCAGGGGAATGCGTTCCCCTTCCTCACTGACTCTCACGACCACGAATTGTCCCGGCTTCGCTTTTCGGGCCACCATTGGGGCATGAACGTCAATCAACTTAATGGAGGGGGCAAGCTCCTCCTTGCGCAAAATTCTGAACAAGTGCTGACCTCCTTTACTTAAAGCGCTGAACTTCAAAGCGGTAAATCCTGCAGGGTTCGTTTTCCAGAATGCCAGCTTTTCTCCTAACGATTTCCATCTGCTCCTCGACGCTATCCACGCCCTCCAGGTCGGGAAGAAGAACGCCTTTTTTCCAGCCACTTTCCACAATCACGCCATACCTTTTGGGGTCAAGTTCCTCCTGTCCCCGCACAGGCTCTGGAGGCGTCAGAACGTCAACGGAAATCTCCAGCTCGGGAACCTCAGAGATGTGTACAGGGGGAAAACGGGGGTCCTGGGTAGCGGCAGCGATGGCGTTGTGCTGAACCTCCTCTGCCAGAGTTGGAGCCTGAGGCATCAGGGTTCCAATACAACCGCGCAGCATCCCATGCTTTTTCAGAGAAACGAAAGTGGCCGCTTTGGCCGGCAAACCCTCTTGAAGCTGAATATCTGGTCTCGAGACTCGCCCCTGGCGAAGGTATTCCTCAATTGTCTTTCGGGCCAACTTGACTAAAGGGTGCTCCTCTGATTTCGCCATGGCCTAATTATATCAAAGTATTTAGAAAGGCTTTTGATTATTTCCCCCAAATCATTTTGAAAAAATAAGCCGGCCTTGAGAAGGAAAATAATTATTCCCGAGCTATAGAGTCAGAATTAGCTCTGAGGGGCAAAAAGTGGCGGAAAAAAAATTTATTTATTCCGCCTTAAAAAAAGGGAGTGCCCGTTCCCCCATGTTTTTAAAGCGAGATCTTCCAGCTTTTCCCCTCTCAAATCAGCGAGGAAGCGGAGGACGTCCTTCACAAAGACTGGCTCGTTCCTTCCTCTCCTGTCGGGCCAGGGCTTGAGATAAGGGCAGTCCGTTTCCACCAGGATCCTGTCTTCCGGGGTTTTCTGGGCTGTCTCCCAGATTCCCCTGCTGGTGGGATAGGTCAGGTTTCCCGCAAAAGAGATGTAAAATCCCAGAGCAAGGGCCTCCTTTGCCTCTCTCCAGGAGGCGGAGAAGCAATGCATCACGCCGCCTACCTCCGCTGCCCCCTCATCCTTGAGGATGCGCAGAATGTCCTGGTGAGCGTCCCGGTCGTGCACGATGATAGGCAGGCGGTTTTTTTTGGCAAGCTGTATTTGCGCTCGAAACGCCTCCTTCTGAAGACTTCTGGGAGAAAGGTCGCGATAATAATCCAGACCAATTTCTCCCCAGGCCACGACCTTTTTTGAGGAAAGGAGCCTCTCAAGGAAGGCGAAATCGCGGCCGTTCACGGTTCGGGCATCGTGAGGATGAACGCCCACTGAGGCGTAAATCTCCTCCACTTTTTCCGCCAGCGCTACAGACTCCCCTGAGGAGCGAAAGTTGAACCCCACACACAGGAATTTTCTTACACCTGCCTGCCGGGCTCGGGAGATCACCTCCGGGAGATCTCTCTGGAAGTCCCTCATTGAAAGGTGAGTGTGAGTATCGAAAAGGCTCATCAAAGAATTTTGGAACCCTCTTTAACCGGCCGATCCAGGGTGAGAATGGAAATCTTATTCTCCGGCGAGTCCTCCTCCGCAGCCAGAATCATCCCTTCAGAGCGTATCCCTCTAATAGTTGCTGGCTCAAGGTTGGAGAGGACCACGACCAGTTTGCCCACCAGCGCTTCCGGATTGTAGTGCTGGGCAATTCCCGCCACCAGAATCCTCTCGCCCTCTTCTCCGAGGCTAACTTTGAGCTCAAGCAGCTTACTGGAGCCATCCACCTTTCTGGCATCAACAACTCTGGCTACCTGCAATTTGATCCGGCGGAACTCCTCAATTGAGATCATAAGTCCTCCTTTTCGGGACGGGGAAAGAGAGGCGGCCTCTTAGAGACCTGAAGGCCTGAGGGGAGTTTTCCCCAAACCAGCTCCTCGTCCCATAAATAATTTTTTATCTCCCCTTTCAACCCCAGGGACTCCCAGAAGAACTGAGCGGAGGTAGGCATAAAGGGGAAGATCAACAGAGCAGTAAAGCGCAGCCCTTCGCAGACGTTATAAAGGACATCTGCCAGCTCCTCAGATTTTCCTTCTTTGGCCAGCCTCCAGGGCGCGCGCTCGTCGAGGTACTTGTTAAGCGTACCCAGGAATTCCCAGATGGAAGTTAAAGCATCGCTGTAGGCGATGTTGTCCAGGAACCCCTGCACTTTAGAGACTACCTTTTCAGCTTCTGCCTTCAAGACCTGATCAGGCCTACCATTGGGGATCACCCCCTGGTAGCTTTTCTCGATGAGGGGAATGGACCTGTTGAGCAAGTTCCCCAGGTCATTTGCCAGATCGGCGGAATAGCGCAGCTTTAGAGAGGCATCTTTGAAGTCTCCGTCCGCTCCGAAAGGAAATTCCCTGAGGATAAAGTAGCGGAAGACATCCACTGAGACCTTCTCGTTCCCGGTAAATTTGTTCAGGTCCTGGACCACTTTTATGGGGTTAATGACGTTGCCCAGAGACTTGGAAATTCTCTGGCCCTCCTTGGTCCAAAAGCCATGGGCAAAAACCTTCCGGGGAAGGGGCAAGCCCGCGGCCATGAGCATCGCCGGCCAGATAATGGAGTGGAACCGGTTGATTTCCTTTCCCACGAGATGAACATCAGCCGGCCAGAAAAACGAGAATTTTTCCTGGTCGTCGGGCCACCCCGCGACAGTGATGTAGTTCAGAAGCGCGTCCACCCAAACGTAAACAACATGTTTTTGATCAAAAGGCAAAGGAACGCCCCAGGTAATTGTGGAGCGGGAAATAGAGATGTCTTTGAGCCCTGACTTCAAAATGTTGAGCATCTCGTTGTAGCGAATTTCCGGTTCCACGAATTCGGGGTTGGCAAGGAAGTGCTCAAGAAGCGGCTGATTGTACCTGGAGAGGCGGAAAAAGTAGTTTTCCTCCTTCATCCACTGAAGCTCTCTCGAGCAGTCCGGGCATTTGCGGTCACTAACCTCGGCCTCCGGGAAAAAGGCCTCGTCCCAGAAACAGTACCAGCCCTCGTAGTAGCCCTTATAGATATCTCCAGCCGCATATAGCCGGGAAACAAACTCCTGAACCACTTTTTTGTGCCGGGCTTCAGAAGTGCGGATAAAGTCGTCGAACTCCACCTCGAGGAAGGAGAACGTCCTCTTCCAGGAAGAGGCCAGCTGGTCCACGAACTCCTGGGGGGACAGCCCCCTTTTTTCTGCTGCCTGCCGCACCTTTTGCGCGTGCTCATCCGTCCCCGTCGAGAACAGGACCTTCAGACCACGGTGCCTCTTGTAGCGAGCCATGACATCGGCTGCTATCGTGGTGTAGGCGTGACCGATGTGCGGCTCATCGTTCACATAATAAATGGGGGTGGTAATGTAATACTTTTCCATCACTTTCACCTCTCTATAAATAAAAAAACCCCTTCTTTGATCTTTTAGGGACGGGAGGGGAATCCCGCGGTACCACCCTAATTACCGCCCGAGCTATCCAATCAGGCGCGTAACCTCGATGCCTTTAACGGAGGCTGGCGGCACAGCTTACTTGCACCCTTCAGCTGGCGGCTCCTGAAACATTTCTGGCGCCTTTCCTGGCCGGATCTCACCTTTCCCGGCTCTCTGAACAGGGAGGAGACGCCCTACTCCCTTCGTTCATTGCCGATTTTTTAGGAATTTAGAGCATTGGAAAGCATTTGTCAATGGAATGTATAAGTTCACCACATGTGATACACTTTCACCCACTAAATTTCTCCAGGTAGCTTGCGGAGGAGAACTACCTAATCCCTGGTGTGGTCTTTTTCGATTATACAACCTCCATGGTCCATCTCCTTAAGGCAACTCTCATTTCTCCTTTCTTCAGGTAAGCGGAGTTGAAGCGGAGTTGAAGTGGAGTGGATAGGGAGCAGGTGGAGCAGAAGGACCAGAACTCCTCCCGCACAATCCTGTGGAACCTCTCTACCCTCCGTTCAGCTTAGGGGAGCGAGGAGAAAGCAAGAAGAGAATATCCACATTATCAATCTCCAGCATGGTCCCCTTAAATGCTTTGGTCTCCTTGAGAGGTTCTCCAGGCTTTGAAGGTAAAATGGTTTGTACCTTTTCTTCCATCTGTAAAAGGTAGAGCGGGAAATGCCAAAATGTCTTGAGGTTACGGAAACTGAATGATCCCTGGCAAACTCCAGGAACTTTAAGCGCACCAGGGCTTCTTTAGAGAGCGGCTAGATGCGTCAAAAGGACTCCTTTCTTTTTGTTTTCCAGAGATAAAGGATAGTCCCCGCTCCTTTTTGTTGTCTATGGGTGTATCACATATATCTGAACTTTTTCATGGAAATGTCTTTTCTTGAGACCGCTTTCCCGAAGCGTTTGATTTCAGGACCGGAATTAGGCAATTTCTGGCCAGTGACTTTGGGGCTTCTTTCTTTGACCCTCTTTTTCCTTTCCGCGCTTTAAGAAACACCCTAAAAGAATCCTTCTTTCCTGAGAATGATTTAAAGCTTCCAGCGTTCTGCCAGATAAACGGCCAAAATGGCCAGGGGGTCCTCTGTGGGGCTTGCTGGATATCCCTCCGGCCAGAAATGCAACAGCTTATCCACTAAAAGAAGCCTCTGCCCGGGAGTAAGCAGGTCTTCAGCCACATTGCCGTTCACATAGAGGAACCTTTTAGTTAGGGAGCCATCCTCAGCGAGAAAAGAAAGGAAAGCCACTTTGTGGTTTTGAATAAGAACTTTCATCTGAAAGTCCTGATTTTTAGAGTAAGCTTCCATCCAGCCGTATCCTAAGTCAAGAGAGTGGACTCCCTGAATGCGCATCCCTTCCCTCTGGGCATCGTAGGTTACAGGGTAAGAAGGGGCAGCATTAACCGGAACCACAAAAGCAAATAACAGAAAAACAAGAGCAACAGGCAACAGTTTGAACTTCAATTTCTCTCCTCCTTCTCTAAATTAATGGTTTCGCCCTGCGTAAGGCCCGCTCCAGAACGAAACAGGTCTCAGCCCTGGTAATTTCCTTATAAGGAAAAAAGAGATCCTGGGAAATAAATGGGGGATCGGGAAGAAAAAGGGCCTGATGAGTGAAGAAAGCGGAGACAAAGGGGGCGGCCCAGTAATTGAAATCGACATCCCCGGGCAGGCTCTTCAGCTGCTCATCTTTCCAGTTCAGGGCCCGAGCGATAAAAGTTATGGCCTCCGCACGGGATAAAAACTTCTCTGGCTGGAAAGTGCCGTCCGGATAGCCCAAAACCAGCCCGCGCTGGTAAGCAGCAGCGATGAAACTGTAAGCCCAGTGTCCTGCTGTAAGGTCGGAGAATGGAGCAGTCCCTTGACCATCAGGCTGGATTCCCAGGGAAAGAAGGAGGAGCTTGACGAATTGAGCTCTGGTGACCGGGGTTTCCGGGCGAAAAGAGTTGTCTGGAAAACCACTGACCGCCCCTCTTTCCACCAGGGAATCAATGTAGTCCTCGGCCCAGTGCCCGCCGATATCAGAAAAGGTGGGCGGCCTAAAGGAATAAGTTCGGGAAGTGCCATCATCTGAAACTGAGGCCAGGACGGGTTTTTCCTCAGCTTTGGTTTTTTTCCAGGAAACCCCGTTAACTGAGTCGAAGTGCCTTTCCAGCTTTTGCTTGAGCACTCCCTCCGGAGTGTAAATCCTTATCACGCCCTGGCTGTCCCCACAAGCTATAAGTGAGCTGTCAGGAGACCAGGAAACGCTTTTGACCACAGCCCCCCAGGTATCGAGGATTAGGGAGGTGGCCGAGGTCAAATCGAAAACCTCCAGCCCCCCGGTTTCGCTCTTCCCTTCCCAGAAACCGCTCCCGAAGCCCAGGGCTAATTTGGTCCCATCGGGGCTCCAGGCTAAAGAGGTATAGGGCCTCTGTCCTACAACCTGAAATTCATCGAAGTTTTCCCCGTCCCAGATCCGGGCCTCACCGCTTAAGTCTCCGGAAAACGGCCGCCAGATTGCTGAGGCAAAATGACTGCCATCGGGGCTCCAGGCTAAAGAGGAGACGGAACCATTTCCCAGTTTCAGGACTTTGGTAGGAGCTTTCTGGTCAATTTCCCAAACCTGCACCTCCCCCTCCGGCAGGGGAAAATCGGGAGAAAGAAGGGCGCCCACGCCAAGAGCGAATTTTGGCAGTTGAGGGTGCGCACAAAGGGAGAGCACAGAGTAGGAGGAAACCCTCTTGGCAAAGCGCAGAAGCTTTCCCTGAACATCCCATATGAAAACCCAGCCCTCAGTGTAGGAACCGTCTGAAAAGTAATCACCAGCACCGGCGATTACCAGTTTTCCTTCATCGGCCCAGGAAAGAGCCCTGATGCAGGCTTTGTTTTCCCCTTCCAGGGTAAATCCGGGTAAGCGCAACCCGGGATACCAGATGCGTATTTTCCCCAATCGTGAGCCAGTTGCCAGCACTTGACTTCCAGGTGGCCCCCAGGAAAGAGAGAGGACCTCACACTGGTGGAAAGTATCCAGCTGCTCCTGGCGAAATCGGTCCTCCTGACCGAAAACGGGGAGAGTGCTGAGCAAAAATAAAATTACCAACCCTGATAGCGCCCTGCGCAACTGAACCACCACCTTTAAAATTTACCAAAAAAGCGCATTTATAGCAAACTGAACGCATAGTAGCATCTTTTGCGCAACTCAATAGCGGTTCAAAAAATGCTCATAGCGCCTGGGGTAAAGGGCCTACATGCCTAATCAGGCCCAGTAAGGAAAGCGCAGGTGCTGAGGAAGATTCTTCATCATGAAGGGCTTGATGTCCAGAACAAGGGATCCGTCGAAGGCATCCAGGCCTTCGACAATCAGAAAGTTTCCCACTAGGGAAAGAAGGCGAACGAGAGTAAGACCAATAGGGTTAGGCCTTGTGGGACTGCGGGAGGCAAATACTCCCACTTCCGGGAGGTCCAAACGCCCACGGGGGTGCACTTTGAGGCAAACTTCCCCTGTATCTATCCAGAAGACGATAAACATGTGAGAGAATTCCCTTAGCGCGCTCAGCCCTTCCTCAAATTGGTGATCTATCTCTACTTTGGACTTAATTTTTGACCAATCCACCCCCTTCTGGCTGAAAGGGACCTCGTTGCGCACGACCCCTATTGGCCTGAGCTTGATCTCAGTCACTTTCAATCCGGTAGCTGGAGGTGATTTCCACCTGAGGCATCAGGGAAGCCCTTACCATGCAGTATTTCTCCTCGGAAAGCTGGATCGCCCTCTCTACGGCTTCCGGCTGAATGTCCTTCCCTTTCAGCCGGTACTCAACCCTGATTTTCACGAATTTTTTCGGGTAGTCCAGCGCCTGTTCGCCCCACACCACCACTTCAAAGGAGCTGATTTTCTGCTGCTTCTTTTGCAGGATAGAAATCACGTCCATAGCTGTGCATCCGGCCAGGGCGGTCAGCAGTAGCTTTCCGGGTGTAAAACCTTGATTCAGGCCTCCAACTTCTGGGTTTGTATCCACAACGAAAGCATGGCCGCGGTTGTCGCGAGCCACAAACTGTAGTCCCTCTACCCACTTCACGAGAGCGTGAGGTTGAGCATTTTCTTTCATCATTTGCTAACCTCCAGAGCTTTAATTACCTGATCAACGAAGGCGCTCTCTGTGAGAGCACCCTCAAAAGAGTATAGGTCATTGACCACAGTTTTGGGAACAGCATAAACCTGGTAACGGTTGGCCAGGTCAGGGAACTCCACGGCCTCCACCATTGCCGAGTTGACAAGGGGGGACTCCATGGCAATCTGGTGCGCTAAGAGCACAGCGGTGGGGCAATAAGGGCAGGTAGGCGTGATGAAAACCTTGATGTCCACGGGCTTGGTGATGCCAGATCTGATTTTAGCTCTGGTGGCCTCGGAAAGCCGGGTATTTCCTCGGGATACCATGATCATAGTCTCCAGCAGGGAAGCGAACTCGTACCCCGAAATCATGCCCAGAAAACGAATGCCCGGGTCCTTGTCCTGGGAAAGCACGGCAGTGGTAGGTAAAAGGGAAACCTGGTACTTCCCCCTTTCCTCTTCGTACCAGTCGTGCACCTCGAGCGTGATTTTATCGGAAAGCTTGGAGACCTCGGTAACCAGCTCCAGGGCCTCGGCGCAGTAGGGGCAGGAGGGAACTGAAATGCTTTCCGGGAGGACGATCCCCGCCTTGCTCTGGGTAAAATGAACGATCTTTACCGGGTTCACGAGCTCTGAATCTAACTTCTTCTTGATTAACTCCTTATCTTTTTCACTGATCAATGCCATCTTGATAACCTCCGTTTTTAAACCTCATATCGAAAAACAAAATTTCTGATAAAATATTTCCCGTGAGTCAAAGGTGCAAATACATCGGTGTTATCAAAAAAACCTTGATTAAAGGGTCTCCGGAAGAAGTATATCAGCTCGTTTGCCGCGCCGGAGAGGAAAAAATCATCGGAACCCCTGCCAATTTGAACCTTCCCTGTCTGGAGTGCTTGATAGGAAAAGTCTTTGCTGAACGACACTGCCAGTTTCTGGAAGCAGAGAAACGCTGGCAGGAAAAGCCCGATGTAATTTTTAAGTGCAGACTTTTGAACAAAAAGGGGTTTGATCCCTCAAAGACCTGCCCTAATTGTAACGATTACGAGCTCATCCGCTGAGTTCCGGTCCCTCGGGCCATGGTAAGGACATAAACCGATGAAGCCCCAGCTTTAAGCAGCGCTCGGGAGCACTCGCTGGTGGTAGCGCCGGTGGTGAGGACGTCATCCACAAGCAAAACCCTCTTCCCTCCAAGGTCCAGACCATCTATTGGAGCAAAGGCCCCCAGGACGTTGGTCAACCTTTCCTCTCTCTTGAGCCTGCTCTGCTCCTTAACGTGCCTTTTTCTGACCAACAATTCCTGGTAAGGAAGGCCGAGCCCGTGAGCTATCGTTTTCGCCAGCAACTCGGCCTGGTTGTATCCGCGCAGGCGCAGCCTACGCTTTGAAAGGGGAACAGAGGTAACTATGTCGGCCTCGATTTCCTGCTTTTGCCAGGCCTGGGCCATCAATTGCCCGAGAGGAATAGCCAGCGCAGGATGGTCCTGAAATTTGAAGCGCAGGATAACTTCCTCAATTTTCCCCTCGTAAAGGCCATAGAAAACTGCTTTGGTGAAGGGTGGAGGGCTGGTCGAGCAGTAAGGGCAAAGTTTTCCTTTACCCTCTAAAGGCGCTCCACAAATAGAGCAGGTTTTTCCTAAATAGGGCTTTAGCTCCCTGAGGCAGTCCGGGCAAAGGACGAGCGGGTAAATCCTACCGCACGAAAGACACTTTCGGGGAAAAAGAAGGTCCCAAAGAAGGTTAAGGGCTTTTCTTAATACTCGCAACCCCTGCTACGCCTGGATTAGCTTCTTTACCTCTTCTATCTCCCCCACGATCACCAGAACATCGCCTTCTCTGATGATCTCCGAAGAGGCAGGTCCCACCAGGATGTGTTCGTTGCGCTTGATCGCCACTACAATAACACCGCTCCTTTTGTCAAATTCAAATAGCTGAGCCAGGGTCTTACCCACCATCTGGGCGCTCGCCCGTTCCTCAAGTATGGTGTAGTCAGGGGAGAGGTCAATGATGTCCAGAACATTAGTGGAAGTAAGAACGCGGGCTAATCTTTCAGCCATCTCTCTCTCAGGGTAAACGACTTTGGAAACACCGATTTTCTCCAGGATTTTCCCGTGCATTTCGTTCATAGCCTTGGCCACGACGATGGGCACCTCCAGCTCCTTCAAAGCCATGGCTGCAAGGACGCTGGCCTCAATGTTGGTTCCCATGGCCACCACAGCCACATCAGAATTAGCCACCCCTGCCTCCCTTAAAGCTTCAATATCCGTGCAGTCGAGCACGCGGGCCACGGCTACGAAGTCCGACACTTCCTGCACCAGTTTCTCGTCCTTGTCCATCGCCAGAACAGGGAATCCCTGTTCAGCGAGTGTCAGAGAAAGGTATCGGCCGAATCGCCCCAGCCCTAAAACCGAAAAATGCTTTTTCATATTATCCTACTATTACATCCTCCTGAGGATATCTCAAACGAGTCTCTCTTCTCCTCAAAATCAAGGCGGTCACGAGGGACAATGTTCCCACGCGGCCGCTAAAAATCGTAAAAATGATGAACAGTTTCCCTGCGGTTGTCAAGTCAGGGGTAATTCCTGTGGAAAGCCCCACCGTCCCGAATCCCGAGGCTACCTCGAAAAGAATGCTTGTGAAGACAAAGGGCTCGGTTATTGAAAGCAAAAGGGAAACAAGGCAAACGAGCAAGAAGGAAAGGACGACTACCGAGAGAGCCTTACGGATAAGGTAAGTTGGGATTTGCCGCCCGAAGATTACGGCATCGCCATAACCTTTCACCGTGCTTCTAATAGTAGCCAGGAGCACAGCGAGGGTGGAGGTTTTGACTCCTCCTCCCGTTCCGCCTGGCGAGGCACCAATGAACATCAGCATCGCGATGAACATCAGCGTCCCCACGTTCATGGAGCTGAGGTTCAAGGTATTGAAGCCCGCAGTTCGCGGCGTCACAGCTTGAAAGAAAGAAGCCAAGATTTTTTCCCCCAAAGGAAGGGAGGCCAGGGTCCCGGAATTGTTGAATTCCATGCCCAGAATAATCAGGGTGCCGAAGACAAGGAGGACGGCGGTGGAAATCAGCACAATTTTCGTGTGCAGAGCGAGCGGCTCCCTGTACCGAAAGTGCCTCACCAGATTGGCCACAACCATAAATCCAATGCCCCCAACGATGATCAGAAAACAGATGGTGAGGTTCACGAGGACGTCCCCCCGGAAATAGGTCAGGCTGGAATAGGGGCCGGAGAAGGTCCCCATGACATCGAACCCGGCGTTGCAAAAGGCGGAAACCGCATGAAAAACCCCAAAGTAGATAGCCTTGAGTGGCGGCATGAGAAAAAGAAACCTCAGGAACAAAACCAGGGCTCCCACTCCTTCCACGAGGAGCACGGAAAAAAGCACGTATTTGGCGAGAAGCATGATCCCCTTCAGGCTTGAGACGCTCAAGGTTTCTGCCAAACGGACCCTGTCTATCAGGCCTACCTTTCTCCCTAAGATAATAGGAAAGAATGTAGCCAGGGTCATATACCCCAGGCCTCCCATTTGAATCAGGAGGAGCATCACGATCTGCCCGAACAGGGACCAGTAAGTCCCTGTGTCTCTCACGACCAGACCGGTGACGCAGGTAGCGGAGGTGGCGGCAAAAAGGGCATCGATGAAGGGCGTGAACTTCCCACTTTGAGAGGAGATGGGAAGCCAGAGAAGCAGCGTTCCCAGAGTGATAACCGCCGCAAAAGAAAGAACTACAAATTGTGCTGGCCTAATTTTACTCAACCTTTGCCATCCTTTACCAGAAATGTATTATATTACCAAAGCGCAGAAATTCCACGCTTTAGCAAATTTTCAAGTTGGCGAGCAAAATGAGCATAGAGGAGAAAGAGGAGCCGGGCTTCTTCGTTCCGCTCAAAAAGAAAGTTAAGAGAGAAAAAAAACTTCTCCCTGAGGAACCTGTATTTGAGCCAGCGGACGAAGTCTGGGATGATGAGGTAATCCCCACCGAGATAGAGGAGCAGGAAGTCATTCCAGAGAAGGAAGATGAATCGCTCCCTATTTGAAAAACTGGTCAGCGAGGCCCTGGACAGCTTGCCACCAGAGTTTCAGGAAAAGCTGAGCAACGTGGCCGTGGTGGTGGAGGAGCTTGCACCTCAAACGATGATCAGAAAGCAGAACCTGAGGAACCCTTACCAGCTTCTCGGCCTTTACGAGGGCGTGCCTCACAGCAAGAGGGGCTACGGGTATTCTTTCATCCTTCCGGACCGAATTTCCCTTTACCAGAAAGCCATCGAGGCCCAGGCGAACACTCCCGAGGAGATCAGGGCCCTGGTGCGTAAGGTTTTGCTGCACGAAATTGGTCACCACTTCGGTCTTTCGGAGGCTGATCTGGAGAGGATTGAAGGCGATGATTAACTCCCAGCAAGCACGAGACCTGAGCCGGCCTGAGGACCTGATCGCCATCAGGGCATTTCAAGCCGGGCGAAGCGTTCCTCTAACTGGAAGGAAAGAAGTAATTGCTATCTTCGGAGCAAACTCGGGAATCGGCCTGGGCATGTCCCGGTCCCTCCTTTTAAAAGGCTTTTGCGTCGCTGCACTGGACTCCTCCAGAGAAAACCTCCTGCCCCTTCAGGAAAAGTTTCCCAATCTGTTGGCTCTGAGGTGCGACTTTGCCAGAGACGAAGAAATAAAAGAGGCGCTGGATCTTATTGTGAGGAAGTGGGGCGCAATAGATGTGCTTGTGAGCAACCTCACTGATCTCCAGGTGACGAGTCTTGAAGCCCTTTCTGTGGAAAGATCGAGGGAGTGCCTGGAGAAAAATTTCCTGCTCCCGCTCAAAGTCCTGATGGAGGTTCTGCCCCAGATGGAAAACCAGGGAAAGGGATTAGTCCATTTAATCGTTTCCGCTTTTGCTCTGGCAGGGCTACCCGGACTCCACCCCATAATTTTTTCGCACAGCGCCTTGGAGGCTTTGAGCCGTTCACTGGATATTGAGAGCAGGAAAGGCGGGGTACGCGTGAACCTGATGTGCGATAGCATCTTCACCTGGAGGTCCAGCGGGGACAGAGAGCTCGAGGCAGTAAAAGTGGGAGAGAAGCTCGCCAGAGAGATCCTGACGGAAAAACCCATTGTAACTCCTGATCTGGCCACGAATCTCTGCCTCTCTTTCGCCCGAAGGTTTCCCTATTTTATGGGGAGAATTTCCTCTTGGTTAATCAGGTCAGGCCTGATAGAGCCTTAATGTCTGGAATTCCCATTCTGGGCTTCCGGATGCGATAGGAGCTTCCCGAACTTCTCCGATCCCTCCTCATCCACCACAGCCAGGACCTCGTCCCCTACTTCAAAAGAAGTTTCTCCACGGGGAAGGATCAGTTCCCCCTGCCTGATGATTGCAGCAATGACGCAACGCTTGGGAAGCTCAAGTTCCTTAATGGTCTTCCCAATAGCAGCGCTCCCTTTCACAATCTTTTCGCTCACGAGAAGGTAGTTGCCCTGGCGTAGCTTGAGCAAGGTCATCATGTCACCCAGGGCTATGTCCTCCTCAATCACCGAGGCTAATATTTCTGACTCGTTTACCGCAACATCGACATGGAATTTTTCGTCGAAAAGCCAGGCATGACGGGGATCATTAATTCTTGCGATGGTGCGAGGAATATGATAACGAGAGCGCGCCAGGTAGCATACCAGGAGACTGACCTCGTCGTCGGGAGTGCTGGCCACTATTACCTGGGCTCGCGAAGCCCCGGCCAGATCAAGGGTGAGCGGATCATCCGCTCTTCCCTCAAAAATTACCTCGGTAGGCAATTCTCGATGAAGTCTGGAAAGCACTTCCTGCCTGTGTTCTATGAGAAGTACCTCGTGTTCCTGAGAAAGCAAGATGTGTGCCAGGTGCGCTCCTGTTTTTCCCCCACCGGTAATTATGACAAACATTAGTGACGTGCACCTCCTTCTCCAGGTCGAAAGAGCTTAGCCTGCAAGCATTCGATCCCCTTTAACGTGGCGCTGATATGGAGAACATCCCCTTCCTCTAAAACGGCGTCCTGGTCTGGCAAGCGAGCTTGCCCTGCTCTCGTCAGGGCTATTAGAGTACACTCGCCTCCGGAAAATAACTCCCTGATTTTCTTTCCCTGCCAATGAGCGGGAGTAATTACCTCGTAAATTTTAACTTCGCCGTTCCCCAGAGAAAAGGCTACTCGCAATCCGGAATCCAGAAGGATCTCTTCCATGCGTTGAACTCCCCAGCTGACAGAGCTGACTACTTGAAGTTCAAATTCTTCAAACAGGGCACGATATTTGGGATCATAATTGCGCACAACGATATTGGGAACGTGAAAGGCTTCACGTGCAATATGAGCCACCACCACGTTGATGGCATCGGAATTGGTTGCCAGAGCTAAACTATCGGCTTTCTCTATACCGGCCCTAAGGAGGACATCCTGAGAAAGGGCATCTCCTTCTATCATTAAACCAAGGAAATCAGGGGGCAAATTGTCAAAAGCATCGGGGTTTCTATCGATGATCGTTACGTTATTACCTGATTTGTACAGGCGGTAAGCAAGAGCAGCTCCAAACCTGCCACAGCCCACTACGATAATATTCAACTCTTTACCCTCCTTCCCCTTCTAAATTTAATCCAGTTGATAAGGCACCGAGGTAATCACTATGTCTTTATGAAAGAGCAGGGCCCTGCGGAGCACTGAAGCGGTCTGGGCATGAAGCAGTCTGTTCCAGAAGTGCCGAGGCACAAACTCCGGAACTACCACAGTGATGATTTCATTGGGTTGGCGCCTTTTATCGATTTCATCAATATACTCTAAAAGTGGTTCGATAAACAATCGATATGGTGAATCCAAAATCACGAGCCGATAGCCCATACCCCAAATTTCCCATTTTTGGCGAATCTTCTCTGCTTCCTGGGGATCCAGGGATACGTAGACTGCCGTAATGTCATCTGAGAGGGTTTCGGCGTAACGCAAGGCTAAAAGCATCCCTCGGTGTACACCCCCAATGGGAACGATTACCCTGTGCCTGAGGATGGGTGGATTAGAACCAAAATTTTCCAGGGATAACTTGCGTGCTAAGCCCCTGTAATGACGGTGAATTCCAGAAAATACAAGGACCAGCACGGGGATTATCAGGACTACCAGCCAGGCTCCATCCACAAATTTGGTTGCCGTGAAGATTACCACAACTACTGCTGTGCAGATCGCTCCCAAGCCATTAATAGCCATTTTGGTTCTCCAGTTTTTCTGGCTAAAGAGGATGGAACCGCGCTCCTTTCTTTCTTCTCCGGGTTTGAGGTGACCGATTTTCCACCAGCGGTGGGCCATGCCTAACTGGGACAAAGTAAAGGAAAGGAATACGCCAATAGCATAAAGAGGGATCAAACGGGTAACGCTGGCCTGGAAAACAATAATCAGGACAGAGGCTAAAACAGCCAGGAAAATTATGCCCCGGGAATATACCAATCGGCTTCCACGATAGGTCAACTGGCGCGGAAGAAAGCCATCAGAGGCCATAATAGTACTTAGCCTGGGAAAGTCAGCAAAAGAGGTGTTGGCCGCCATAACTAAAATTACAGTAGTAGCTACAATAGTAAACCAGTAAAATACTCCTCTGCCATCAAATGTGGTGCGCGCAATTTGGGAAATAACCGTCTCTGCTTCAGAAGGGACAGCATGAATGGAGGAAGCAAGGAAGGAAATCCCCAGCAGCATGCTACCCAAAATACAGGCCATGATAATCAGGGTAGCACCAGCATTTTTAGTACGGGGTTCACGGAAAGCAGGAATACCATTAGAAATGGCCTCTACGCCAGTTAATGCCGAGGTTCCACTGGAAAATGCACGCAGGAGCAAGAAAAGGCTAAAGCTCTCCCCTAAATGCATGGCCCCTAAAGATGGAGGAGCGCTCACTTGCCCTAAAGAGCCAGTCAAGCTGCGCACCAGACCGGCTCCTATCGTCAAAAACATAGTGATAATGAAGAAATAGGTAGGGAAAGCAAAAACGATACCTGATTCTTTTACGCCTCGCAAATTGACAATCATAATGAATAATACCAGGCCCACAGAGACCCAAACCCGATAAGGGTAAAGGGATGGGACTGCAGAGATAACCTGAGCCATTCCGGAAGAAACGGACACAGCCACCGTCAAGAGGTAATCCGTTAACAGGGCTGCTCCCGCTACCTGGGCGGGAATTTCTCCGAGATTATCCCTGGAAACGATGTAGGAGCCCCCTCCATTGGTATAAGCGTGGATGGTTTGCTCGTAGGACAAAGTTACAACTGCCAAAAGAAGCACAATGGTTATGGAAAGGGGAAAGACAAATTGATAAGCTGCGGCGCCCAGGACAGCCAAGATAACCAGCATTTCCTGGGTGGCATAACCCACAGACGATAGGGCATCCGAGGAAAAAACAGCCAGACCGAGGAACTTGCCTATTGTCTGGTGTGGGGCATCAGAGGTGGGTAAAGGTCTTCCAATGAACCATGTTCGCCAGGAGCGCTTGGGCTGGTATTTAGTTTTTCTTTTAAGAACCGCACTTCCAAATCCGTCCTTATTATCCATATTTCTTCTATTGAATGTTGCTTCCTGGAATCTTTAACATTCACTATTTACAGCTGCCCTACCAGGTTCTTGAGGCAAAAACCTGCGTTCAAAGACCGTAGGCACCTAAAAATTCGATCAAAATTGGCCAGGAAATAAGCTAATATCAAACTCTCCTCTTCTCTACAGACAAGGTATTATATCGCTACCTCTAAAAAATGAAAGGTAATTTCAAAGCAAAAGGACCTGGCAGAAAAACCTTGAGGCGGGGTTTCCTCCCCCGATTTATTGCCTAAAAGGTGCGGAGTTAGCGGAGAATAAAGCCTATCCGCAGTGAGCGCTCATGTAGTTAAGGATTTTCCGGGCTCCTTTGAGCATCAGATCCAGGGGAAGGGAGGGTACAACCTTTTCCATCTGTACTACAAGCTCCGGAGTGCAGGGAAGGTGAATGAATCCCCCTTTAAAATCCCTCCAGTTTCGAGAGTAGTGGGCCAGAAGATAAAAGGTTTGATTGCACACATAAGTTCCCGCAGTGTTGGAAATCTCGCAGGGTATCCCCTCTTCCCTTAAAACTTGCTGGAGCTCTTTCAGGGGAAGACCTGAAAAGTAAGCAATCGGACCCTCAGCCACAATAGGGGTCTCATCCGGCTTCCATCCCTCATTATCCGGAATGGAGAAATCCAGGAGATTGATGGCTACCCTTTCCAGGGAAATTGCGGGCCGGTTATAAGCCAGGCCGAAAGAGAGGACAAGCTGTGGTTTGAACCTTTCCAGAGCGTCCTTAAGCGCCTCCCCTACCCTTTTCCCTTTCACCGGAAGCACCCGGGTATAAATTTCAAAGCCTGGATTTAGGGAAGCGCACTCCTCCACGAGGAGCTGGGAGGGGTTAAGGGGGAAATCTCCGAAAGCCTCGAAACCAGTAAGAAGAACTCTCATCGTTACCACCGGTCTTTAAAATCCTCAAAATGCAAGGGCAGGAACAAAAATGGATACAATGGTCAGTGCGCCAAAGAGCAAAAACAGGACGGCTGCTACATAGCGCAGGGTTTTTGCGGGAATCACCTTTGCCATCCGGTTGCCCAGGAAGACGGCTACCCCGTCCACAATAATCATGGCCAGAGTTGCCCCGAGCCAGACCGCAAGAGGGTTCCTGTATTCCGCAGAAAGAGCCATGGTCATAAGCTGGGTCTTATCCCCGAGCTCACTCAAGAAAAAGGTGAGAAAAGTTGCCCAGAAGGGGGAGAGCTTATTTTTTACCTTCTCCCCTCCCTGCTTTGCCTTCCCCAGCAGCATGTAAACGCCGAAAAAGAGAAAAAGCAGTCCCGCGATGATCTTTACGACCATATCCGGAAGAAGGGCCAAGAGATAGCCCCCGGCGAGGACGGCAATCCCCATCAGGACGAGGACAGCCAGGACAATACCGCCAAGAACGGGCTGCCACCTGTAACGGCAGGAAAGAGCAACCGCTAAAAACTGGGTTTTATCTCCCAGTTCGGCCAATGTGACCAGGCCCAGCACCGTCAAAAAAACCTTCCACATTTTGCTTTAGCCAGATTTTACCCGATAGAGGAAGAAGGCAGTCTGAGCCCGAGTAGCAGGAAGGCCCGGGTCAAAGAGCAAGTTTCCGGAATCGTCCTTCCTCACTATTTCCGCATTTTCCTGAGGAATAAGGCCGTACCCCGTGGCCGTTTCCAGGTATCCGTAATACCATTCATTGACAGGGCAGTCAGCAAATGTCGGGATTTGGGGCAAGAACAGCTGCCATTGCTTGTACCGGACCAGGACGGTGATGATCTCCGCTTTGGTTATCTCGCCCTCAGGGTGAAAGCTGCCGTCAGGATATCCTTTCATCAAGCCTGCTTTTAGAGCGGCTTCCACGAAACTGCAGGCCCAGTGGTTTAATGGAACATCCCCAAAGCTGCTCTTTTCTGGAGAATTTGGCGCGATTCCCAGTGAAAGGACGACCATCTTGGCGAATTCCGCCCTGCTTACTGGATTTTGAGGACGGAATGACCCGTCAGGATATCCGGAGATTACTCCTGAATCCGTCAAAGCGGAAATTTCCGGAAAAGCCCAGAAACCCTCAGGAACGTCGGGGAAGATAGATTCCAACTTCCTGATGATAAAATCACTATCGGAGATGTCCATTACGCTTGGTCCCCATCGGGGGGTCCAGATCACCCGAACACGGGCATGATCGCTTCTTACAGGAGGCACGAGCCAGACATAAGCGCCCTTTTCCCCGATCTGAGATGCCGGGTTGGAAAGCTGCACGATTTCCGTCCAGGTGTTCCCGGAGTCCAGCGAGAACTGAAGGGTAATCCTTCCTCCGGTTGCCGTGGTCGTCCACTGAACCTCAAAGACCTTACCCGCTAAAACGGTCTCTCCTCCGTTAGGCTGGATCAAAGTGACCGTTTGGGGAGGCTCTGTGGGAAAAGCAACGGGAACGGCGAAAAGCAGAGCTCCCAAAAGCAAAGTGCTCAGCGCTGGTTTCCAAGGAATTTGATCCATCATTTTTCTTTCCTTTCCGGGTTATTCATTATGGTGGATTATACATTTTCCAGAGCTTGAGTTGAACACCAGCTCATTTATTGCTGGCTACCTCGCTCAGGGGAAGGGCAGTTAAAAATTTTTCAAGGAGCTGGTATGGGAATAACGAGAAGAGGGTAAAATACCGTAAGCTGGCTTTAAACGAGAAATGGCAGAACGGCATAAGCTTTCTTTAAAGGAAAAGTTGCCCATAATCGCGCTAATCGTTTCAGGGATAGTGCTGGGTTTGCTGCTTTATATTGTCCTTGTTCCCCTTCTCGAAGGTAATGCCGTTGACCTGACCACCCCTTTCTTCTTCCCGGAAGTCCTTTTGGCCATCCTTGCCCTGCTCGCTCTGCTCTGGACACTAATGGGCACTTTGCTGATAGTTTTCCCCCTCAATAATCAGCTCGCCGGGTTGCCTTGCTTAACTCTGGGAATAACGGCCCTCTGGTTCCTTTCAATAATTATAATTTTCCTTCTGGCCATCCATGTGGCCCCAGCCTACATCTGGGTTTCTGGTTCCCTTTGTTCTCTTTTTCTAACTGCAGTCGCCTGGATCTCTATGCGGGGAGGGTTAAGAGCTTTATCGAGGCCTCAGACACCTCGAGCCTCTCGTGTCGTGTCTCTGATGGTCTCCTTTCTGGTCTTCACCATCCTTTTCGGCCAGCTGGCTCTTGTTCCGGCAAAAATTAAGGAGGAGGGCCTGCGTTTTGGCGGCACTCCTTACTTCGCTTACCCCGAGATCAAGGCCTCCGGAGATCCGGTGGAAGTGAAGGTGGATACAAACCCTCTGAAAGTAATCGTGAGCGGGGATGCAGAACTGGAAATAGTCGAGGAAAACATTGTCCGGCTCTCCTCAAGCTCGACCAGGTTAAGGATAGAGCTGGAGGAAAGGGAGGGAATTTACGGACTTACCGAGAGAAACACTGACAGCGTGTACTTGAGCGAGATCTGCCCACAAGAGCTTGGGGAACTTAACCTCAGGGGACAGCGGGTCCACATGTGGACCTCCCCCACCAGTGCCCTTTACTCCCCTTTCTACCTGAGCTCAAGAGGGTATGGAATGTTCGTGGAAGGCAGTCTTCCCGGGGTTTACGATATTGGAGTTACAATGAAGGATGCCATTCTGGTGGAGTGGGAGTCCCCGCCAGGAAAGGGATTCTCCTGCATTTTCTTCGGAGGGGAAAACCCGTTGTCAATCCTGGACAAATACACTTTCTACACCGGGCGTCCGATCCTTCCTCCCAGCTGGGCTTTCAAGCACTACTTCTGGAGGGGCCTTTACGAGGTAAAAGAGCCCTCGACTGCCCAGGGAGTTCCCTTGAACCCCAACCTCCTTGAGGACCTGGAATGGTACGATAAGCTCGGGCTGCCCCCAGGGGTAATCGTGTTTGACCGGCCCTGGGCGACGGGCCCATACGGCTACGGCAGCCTGGACTGGGATTTAAAGAGGTTCCCTAATCCTGAATTGATGCTTGAGAAATTGAAGGAGAAGGGATGGCAGATCCTGGTTTGGGGAGCTCCCTGGGTTCTCGGGGAAACAAAAGAAGAGGCCACAAAATCAGGGTATCTCGCTCCTGAAAGCGACCGCTTGTTGGATTACACAAACCCCGGTGCTGTGGGCTGGCACCAGGAAAAGATCGTCCAGTTCCTGAAGCGCTACCCTGAAATCTCCGGCTGGAAGCTGGACAGGGCGGAGGAATTTACCCCATCGGGACGCAGGCAGGTCTGGTTTGATGGAAGAAGCGGGTTTGAGGTGCACAACGACTACCTCGCGCTCACTGTGGAGACTTTCTATGAGGCTACCAGGGCAGTCAGGGGAGACGACTTCCTGCTGCTTTCCCGGTTCAGCTACGGAAGGGACAAGTCATACGCTGTTTTCTGGGGAGGGGACGCTCCGGGAAGCACTTTTTTCGGCTCTGGACCAGGAACGGATTTGGGGCTGCGCAACTCTATCATCGCTCTCCTCAGGGCCTCCTGCATGGGATACCCTTATTGGGGGTCTGATACCGGAGGGTATTACCCCTTCAAGGATAGAGAAGTGTTCGCCCGCTGGATAGAATTCTCCAGCATGTGCCCGATAATGGAAATCGGAGGAATCGGTTCCCACAGGCCATGGGACATCAATGGAGTTTACGACGGGGAGCTTGTAGAAATTTACTGCAAATACGTGAACCTCCACCATTCACTAGTTGACTACACCTACGGTCTCGCGAAGAGGGCGCACGAGACCGGAAACCCTATTGTGCACCCGCTCTTTTTTGACTTTCCTCAAGATGGGCGCGCCAGGGAGATCTGGGACGAATATATGTATGGACCCAGATACCTGATAGCTCCCATGTGGAAATCCGGGCAAAGGGAAAGGGAGGTTTACTTGCCCCAGGGAAAGTGGGCCGACTTCTGGAACCAGGAAATGGCTTATGAGGGGCCGATTACCATCCCATACCACGCTGAGCTGGACACCCTTCCTATCTTTGAGAAACTGGAAGAAACGCAGATGACGCCTTGAGCGAGGATAGTCGCAAGTATTATAAAGGGGTTCTGGCCATCCTGATCGCCGCTTTGCTCTGGTCTACCCTGGGCGTGATGGGAAAGCTTTTTCTCAAAGAGGGAGTGGACATTATAGCAGGGGTCTCGCTGCGTCCCCTTTTTGCCTTCCTGGTACTCCTTCTGGCCAGGCCGCTTTTTCCTTCCCGGAAAAGACCTGAGAAGGAAAGCAAACTAAAAATGGCGGGTTTTTTCGCGCTTTTCGGGTTCGTGGGGGTGACTGTTTTCTACATCCTGTATTTCATCGCCGTGAAGATTACCTCAATTTCCCTTGCGGTCATCCTCCTTTACACCGCTCCGATCTGGGTGCTCATTTTCTCTCTGCTTTCGCGCTGGGAGAAGTTCCGTCCAGAAAAGGGAGCAGGGATCTTCCTCTCCCTCCTGGGAGTGTTCCTGATAGCTCAGGCTTCAGCGGCAGAATTTTCCCTCTGGGGCTTTCTGGCGGGCCTCGGCTCAGCGGTCACCTACGCTCTTTTCACCTATTTTGGAAAGCTGGCCCTCAAAAAATATGATCTCGGCACCGTCCTTATCTGGGTTTTTGGCTTTGGAGCGCTTGGTTTCCTGCCCTTCTGGATCGTCCAGCCCCAGGCTTTGTGGCAGGTTCTCATGAGCCCCACCCCCCTCCTTCTCTCTTTCCTGATGGGGCTTGGTCCCACTGCGATCTCTTATGGAGGATACCTCTGGGCTTTAAACTATGTGCCCCCTTCCATTGCGGCCCTCACCTGTACCCTGGAGCCAGTACTGGGAACACTCTGGGGCATTTTGTTCTTTAAAGAGGAGCTCACTGTGCTGAAAGCTCTGGGTGGGCTCCTGGTCCTGATCGCAATCCTCTTTGCGGCCCGACAAAAAGGAACGGCCAAACAAACCCCCTCCCTTCCCATTGCTGGCTCCAGCTAATCTCCAGGAAAAAGATCCTCCTGAGA
>Ga0315282_10001240_pt1 | contig 48887 bp, 37 predicted proteins | sample YL17G07_20_MG_FD_203693 | JGI IMG/M metagenome (GOLD analysis project Ga0315282, IMG submission 203693) | Sediment microbial communities from Yellowstone Lake, YNP, Wyoming, USA - YL17G07_20 | ecosystem: Environmental > Aquatic > Freshwater > Lake > Sediment | place: USA: Wyoming | collected...
GTCGAAAATCCACCAGTTCTTGCATATATATTTGATATTGGCTATCCTCTTCCACGCAAAAACGAAGTCTCCCGCCTTAAGTTCCCTCCCTTTGCCGTCCGGAAAACATTTATCATCCGCAAAATAAACCCCCTTTTTGATTTTTATCGTGTAAGTAAGACCGTCCTTGCTCACCTCCGGCATATCCTCAGCAAGTTGAGGAATAAGTTCGTATGGTCTTTTAAGGTAGTGATATTGATAGAGACATTCAAAAATCTGACCCGCCACTACGGCGGTGGGGTAGTCGCCTATGTCGCTGACATCGAACCCGGCTATTTTTGACGTCATAACAGCATGCAGAACCATTTCGTTCGGCTCTTCACCTGATGGTGAGCTGTCACAGCCTGTAAGTGCAAAGACCGCTGCAATTGCCGCTATGACCAAAAATTTCCTTCGGTGCTTCATATTCAGCCTTCTCGTCCGCCATAGCGTAAGCGAAGACGGAACTTATATTTTCTCTGGTATGCAGCTCATTTGGCGGCATCTACTCTATAATACTTTGACAAACTGTATCCGAAAGAGTCCGGTTTGTAAGCATTCGGTTTGAAATTTCCTGTTTGTTCGTCGCTGTCATCCATTACAGCAGCTTGCTCGTACAGTTTATCAAATTCGGGGTTGGAGTAATTAGAGCTGTTCGGCCGGGGCGGGTTTTTGCTGTAGAAAACCCGCGGGCGGTTCCGGCAAAGCAAGCGGTGCGGTACGTCCGCTGCCGTCAGGGTTGTGACCGTAATCAAAGTTAAACTTCAGCGCCAGCACCCCTGCTCGCCCCTCTTCGCCCAACAATCTGTTATGCTCACCCTGAATCGCTCTATAATCGCCGTTGCTGACAGCTCTTCTTATTATCGATTGCGGCGTACCTAATAATTGCTGGACACTCGATTGTTCCGTCTCAATCAGCACTGATTCCATCTGTTGTTTTTCTTCAGGACTCAGAAAATTCTCTTCGCTGATACTTTTGATATATTTTTGCATCACATAGGAATACAGTTGTCCAAACCGCCTCCCTGCTTTGGGCCCCGCTTCGCCTGAAATCATTCTTTTACACAGAAGCTCCAGAATGGTCGCATCCACAAGTGGTTTCCTCGCCGTCCACTCAGCGTACCTTTTTATTCGCGCATCGGCTACATCCAGCAGTAAGTCCTCTCCTTCTGCAACATTCACATCTGCCGCGAACCTTGCCATCAGTTCCATAACTTCCGGCTCGGACTTTTCAACAGCCTTTCTTAGTCCCTCTATGATTCTTTTGCCCGTTTGCGAAATAGACCCTCCTGTGGAATTCAACTGTGCTTTGATACCGGAATTAGTCAGGGCATGAACGGCCCAGTAGCGGACGGCTGCGCTCTCATCATTCAGCTTTTCTATGGCCAAATCCGCCAGCCGTAAATCTTCCAGCCCATCCACAAGAATCAAAAGATTTAAGACCACCCTGAATCTGTTCTCTTTTGGTGTCAATTCATCAGCCGCTTTAAGTCCTTCCGAGATATGCTTATGAGCTGAAACAGAAAACTGTTCCGCATACTGAACCTGGTCGCTGCGACTGGCCAGAATATCCCTGCGAATTTTGGAAACTGTCGTAAAATCCCTTGTCTTGACAAGCTCATTGACCGCCCCAGCGAGAAATTCGTCGATAATCTGCCTGTCCGCCTCTTCCAGTACCGACTTATGGCGGACAGTCTCTATCTCACTTGTATCAATCCCCTGCAAAGGTAGGCTTACTGCCAAAACCAGAAACACCGCTAAAACAGCATCTATCGCCTCTTTCTTTTTCGTTATCATAGATTCTCTAAAACGGTCACTCTCCAGCCGGTCAGAATTTTCCACGCTTAGCCAGATTAACCCTAAAATCAGCTTTTGTCAAGCCATTTCACATTTTCACATTTAGCAGCGTCATTGCGAGGCCTGGCGTGTCAACATCCCAATCCGAAAGCCCCTGGGTTTATCCCAGGGGTCAATGTCTTCGCCGTGGCAATTGGCACAAAGTGTCATCCCCGGGTGCTGCTCCTTCAGTCAAGAACAGGGGGACCCACTACTAACGACTATTCACTAACGACTATTCACTAACGACTAATTCGCTTGTGCTGCCTATGTCATTCCCGCGGAAGCGGGAATCCATTACTTTCCCTTTTACTTTCTCCTTCCCCAACATACAATTACATCAATTCAAATTGCAGGAAAGGAGAACTTGTATGAACCTCGAGGAACAGAAAATAAGTTCTCGAAAAGTCATTTTGTGTGCGTTATTACTGTGCTTACCGGCGATTATCAGTCAAACACTCCTTGCTGGCGAGTCCAAAATCACCTGGCCGGTCTGGGACAACAATACGCCATATCCGCATACCATATTTGGTATGCCGGCATATAACGAAAATGACCCCTGTCACAACATTGTCCGCCAATATAGTGCTTTCACTGTCTATTACGATGATAAGGTTTTATCGCCTCGCTGGACCGCCATAAAGGTAACACGTTACATAGTGGACGAAAATAGTAAGATGAAGCGGCCGGGCACTTTCAAAATGGATAAACTGCTTAAAAAGAAAGGATACAAGGTTACTAAGCACGGAGATTATAGTAATCCTCTTTTTGGCCCCAAGAAGTGGGATCGTGGCCATATGGTGCAGTTTGATGATGCAAGGGGATATGGCAAACAGGCCGGCAATGATTCTTTTTACACATCGAATATCTGCCCGCAGCTTAAATCGCTCAATGAAAAAGGCTGGCTCACTCTTGAAAAGACCTGCTCCGAGTTCGCGCGTGATTATAAAGTGGTTTGGATATATACAGGCCCTATATATGGCGCGAAAAAGGCGCCTTTTACGAAAGGCCGGAAAGTCCCGGCTCCAATCGCCTTTTATAAGATAGTCGCATCTCCCCTGGATAACAATAATGTAAACGTACTCGCCTTTCGAATGCCGCAAAAGCCAATACCGGCTGGCGCCGATATCTCCAAATTCCTGGTAACTGTGCGTGATATTGAAAAGGAAACAGGCATTGATTTTTTCCGCGATTTGCCTGACGGTGTGGAAGAGCACATCGAGACAAATAAAACGACCCTATGGCCCGACCTGCCAAATTAAATACTGCCCGTTCCTTTTTTATCCGCTGGAGTTTACTCGCCGTAGGCGAAGACGTATAATTACATCAATTCAGATTATGGGAAAGGAGAATTCCTATGAACATCGAACAGGTAAAGCAATTCATAAAAGACGTCCACTGGGGTTTCTTGGCTACTACCGATGGCCGAAAGGTCGGCGTAAGGCCGATGGGCGGCCTCGCCTGGAAGGATAGCCAGTTACTATGTGCGACTTTTAGCAAATCCGACAAGGTCGCTCAGCTTCGAAAAGTCTCTCACGCCGAATACTGTTTCTGCGATTCCACCGGCAAACACGTCCGTATCGCAGGCCCTTGCACTGTTAGTACCGACAACGCCGAAAAGCTCTGGCTGTACAACGCCGTCCCATCTTTGAAGGACCATATCCCCGACCCCGCCTCGCCACAGTATGTCGTTATTAAAATGTCACCTGACAATATTCGTGTTATGGACGGCACCAACATGAAATACTCGCAGGTAAAACTAAAATAAAGTGTTATTAAAGGAAAGAAACAATGGAAATGGCTAGATTCTTCGGTATCCTGTCAGCTTCCATAGGTTTTATGGGCGCCTTTTTCTTAGCTATTGGAGTACTCGTTTTAAGTGACAAAGATATGGTACATGGAACTTTTCATTATTCATCATGGGGATGGCCATCAAACGAAATGATTTCATCAATGGCCTCACAAAAAGGGCACACTCAGACTGGTGTTGCATACATTCTTACAGCATTTCTTTTGCAGATTGTTTGTCTTATCTTTCTAAAAGACGAGGTTGGTTTTGTCAAAAGCCGATTAAGTGGTATTTTGTTGGCCGTCGGACTTGTTATCGTGTTGGCAATAGTAGCTTATCTAGTAGATAGAGGGTTATGTGAGTACCATAAGTTAAATATGAAAAAGATAGTAGCAAGAGACTATCTAGAATCCAACATCAAAGAAAACAGTTGTCCCTTGTATTCAAATATTCAGTCTATAGCAAACCAATATTTTAGTTTTAAGAAAACAACAGAAGAAAACAATCCCGATTTTATAAAAAGATTTGCCGAATATATTGGATATGATTTACCAGAAGATGCAAACTTTTCGAAATTTAGATAAATAGTTGAATAGAAGGGACCGTCTATTTTTTTCTCCGCCGCCCCCTTACCTTGAGCAAAGCTCGGAAGCCTTTACTTTTTACTTTCCCCCGATATAATTACACCAATCCATTGAAGAGCAACATCGGAATGGATCACAAATTAGAGTTTCATCAGTGCGAAAAAAATGAGATACGTGGTTCTATTAGTTCTCGAAGGGCTTCTGGTTTGGCTGTCATTTGGTAAAGACTTGGCGCCTATATCAGCTTGGCTGATTGGCATCAATTTTACGTTTGCTGCTTTTTCAGTAAACTTTACATTCTTTGGTTATCAATTATCCCGCTATAAGTCAATTCTCGAACATGTTACAAGACGCCAATGGTTCAATATCGTTCTCCTTCTTGTACTACCATTCATTCCTCTCGTGGCCTTCTTACTCACACCAAACTTATATGCTCACATAGCTTTTGTCCTGCTTCCCATCATAGTCTGGCTTGCGATCGATAATGCGACTCTCACAAGAGCATATTTAGACCCATTAACCCACTTAAAGAGAGAACTAACATCAATTTCAACCGAATCATATGTCAGTTCGCTATACGATAGTGTTTCGCTTGAGGTACGCGTTCACGAACAATATCTGAAAAACAGAAGTGCTTTTCAAATACCCGTGCATGAGTTCTCTTTTAAGACAGATCTGCTTGGCTTGGCGCGACATGACCTCTGGGACAAGGTTGCGGTGGTACTAAAACAAGCAGTGACCAACAATGATTACCCTGTATTTATAGGTGCGCTTGAGCATGCCATCAACTTGCTTCTTTCGACATACAGATACCAATCAAAAAAGAAAGATGATTATCGTGAGATTGGCGGAGTTCAGTCAGTTTCCAGCAAGAGGTTTAGAGGACTAATTCACTGGCTGATCAATAATGATGCAGAAGGGATTTATATTGAATCATTTGCCAACAAGCTGTGTGCATTTCTAAAATCATCTGAAGCACTGGAAAAACCTCTTGGTAATCTTACAGAAAACATCATGTCTGATGTAACGTATCTTGGTTCTATTATGCTTTCGTCCAAACAATGTGTAGAGCCGATGAAAATACTGAATACAATACACGCAGTTATTGAATTAGCGATCCACCAAATCGAAGAAGATATAAAAGGTGGCAATGAAAGGTATCTCGATAAGTACAATATTGCAGGCTACGCTCACCTGATAAAGTCCCTATGTAAAGATGCTATTTATAACAAAAACACACATTTTGTGTATCGCTGCATGGAAACTCTATCATATCTCGGCTGCAGTGCTGCAAAGATTCACTCTCGTCAGACTGTTGTCGCATGTTTTGAATCTCTGGTCCAAATTGGGCGGACTTGTCGAAAAGAAGGCATAAGATGTTTTTGGAGTCATTGCATTATCCCGTTGCATTTGCATGCGGAGGAATTCATGGGACATATTCTTACGTGGCTTGTTCGCGATCTGAAGGAAAATGGAAGCTTCACTTTAAAGACCTGTGCGGAATGGGCGTTCTCCCGAATCAGAGGAGTTCAGTGCGCGATAGAACCGAAGCCAAACTTGAACCCAAAATTCTGGATTAAGGAACAATTGAATGACGACACGGGGAAAGCGATTGCACATATAGAAAGACTTTCTGGAATGTATGGTTATGGAGGAGAAGTGGACTATTCCAATGTGGAAGACGCGACAGATTACCGCTTGCCAGATCTTGACTAACAACGCTCAAAGTAATAAATAATGACACCTATTTTTTCTCCGCCGCCTTTTGCATTTTGATTTTCGACTTTTCTCCTGTCTTCTGTCTCCTGACTCCTGTCTTCTGACTCCTGACTCCTGACTTCTGACTCCTGACTTCTGACTCCTGACTTCTGTCCTCTGTCTTCCGTCCTCAAATCCCTCACTAAAAAACCATTCGACATATAAAAGGCTCGTAGTCCTTTCGATTAGTCAAAAGGACTAGAGACTAACCGCTCGGTTTTCCCCTTGAACCATGTCGCTTCGAGCAAGAGTCCCGTAGTGCTGACGCTCTAAATTCTTGCTTTCTGTAATGTTTGAATGAATTCTAAGATAATACCTGCCTTGCTCTTAACCCCAGCCTTCCGAAACATATTCCCAAGGTGAGCGCGCACCGTATTATACTTAATGCGAAACTTCTTACCAATCTGCTCGTTGTCCATGCCTTTGCAGACCAGCTTGGCAACCTCCGTCTCTCGCGGCGTCAAGTGCCAGCACTTGCTCAGATATTCCCACTGCTTTGTTTTTAAGACCATATCTCACTCCCAACAACATAAAAAGGCTCATAGTCCTTTCGATTAGTCAAAAGGACTATGAACATAATACAATACCTCACCGTTGGAATCCACACTTGTTTCAGAATAAAAAAGCCCTGTGAACCGGCTCCACATTTTTTATTTTTGCATTTTGATTTTTGATTTTCTTTCCATTGCAGCCCCTGGCAGCACCAGCGCAGACTTAAAATTCAAAATTTAAAACTCAAAATTGCGCGAATTGTTCGATTCGAACAATTCGCGCAAGGGGGTACTTCAATCACTGTCCAAAACGTGTCAATTTTGTGCAATTTTTGTAAATTTTTGTCATTTTTTGTTAATTTTTGTTAATTTTTGTAAATTTCTTGCAATTTTTTTCTTCAACAAGCGCGTTTGATGCGAACTTTGCTACATTTCGCCTGCGCATTTGTTGCGAAAACGTGTTCGATTTTGTTCGTTTCACATTTCTATTTTGCCCGGCCTGCCCAACCGTTACATCTTAACACCCCAATTTCCCCGCCGCATCGAGACGAAAAGGCGAGATAATTTTTGCTGCAATTGTCTCCAACGTGCCGAATATAAACTTACAACTTTATAGTGAGCTTGTCGAACCTAAGCCGATTTTACCCCGGCTAAGAAGGACTTGGTTTTTTCTAACTTTTGCAAAAGCAAGTGGTTACAGACAAAAAACAAATTTATAGTGAGCTTGCCTGCCCCCAGTTCAATCGAAGGGTCGAACCTAATCTGCTCGTCGGGGCGGAGCCTGCCGGAGCACGGCTGCCAGATTACATAGCAGCCTCGGTTATTCTTCTAATGGCTCTCGGCACCGTCTTTGTATTTTCCGCATCCGCTAACGTCAGTCAGCAAATCAACTTACATCAATTCTACAACTATCATCAGCTCCGCCAGGTCATCTTTTTCCCGCTGGCCGTCATCATTATGTACGCTCTTTCCTATCTTGATTATCGCCATCTGAGTTTGAAGGCCGGCTGGCTCAAATCACCGGTCGTGTATCTGTTAGTTCTTAGTATAGCGTTACTTATACTCGTTCTGTCCCCCCAGTTCGGCATCGAAATCAACCGTGCCCGCCGTTGGCTGCGAATCCCAGCCGGTCCAATTTCGATAAGTTTTCAGCCATCCGAATTGGCTAAATGGTCGCTCGTCTTTTTCCTCGCTGCGTTTTGCGATAAGTTCAGTGACAGCCTGAAGTTATACCGGAAAAGATTTGTCCCGCTCTGCCTGGTCGTGGCGGCAGTTGTCGGCTTGATAATCGTCGAAGATTTTGGCACAGCGGCACTTATAGCGTTTTTGGCTTTTCTGCTGCTGATAATCGCCGGCGTAAAATTCTGGCATCTCCTGACACCTTTGCCGATAGTCGTAGTTGTCTTTTTTGCGGCTCTAATCTGCTCTCCCACCCGGATTCAGCGGATTTCAGCTTTTATACACCCCGAAAAATGGGCAGGTTCCGCCGCTTATCAGGCCAATCAGTCGCTGATTGCGTTGGGTTCCGGCAAAGTTCTCGGCAAAGGTTTAGGCAGGGGTATCTGCAAATATGGCCATTTGCCGGAGGATACAACAGATTTCATTTTCGCTATAATCGGCGAAGAGCTTGGCTTCGTCGGAACAGCAGCGGTAATCGGACTGTTTATTATTTTTGTTTGGCTGGGCGTTTTGGTAGTTATACGCTGCAGAGACCGTTTTGGGCAGCTATTAGCCGCTGGGATTGTCCTTGCAATCGGCATTCAGGCGGCGATAAATATCGGCGTGGTAACAGTGGTGCTACCGACCAAAGGGACACCGCTGCCATTTGTAAGTGCCGGCGGAACGAGTTTGCTTTTGTCGGCTGCGGCTGTGGGCATACTGTTAAACATCGCCAGGCAGTCACCCAAAGATGAACTCTCGTGCTACATGCCTGCGGCGGACTCGCCTTCGCGAAGCACTACGGCGGAGCAAAGCAGGCAAGACGAGGCAGAGTGGACTTCGACAAGCTCAGTCGAGTCGCAGGAGCAGGGTGAATAATGAGCAGCGGCAGTTTTTTCTTCGCTGGGGGCGGTACCGGAGGACATATCTATCCAGCCATCGCTGTAGCGGAAAAGATAATCGAAATGCGGCCGAATGCTAAAATACATTTCTTTGTAAGTGACCGTGACATCGATTCACAAATCCTTTCAAAAACCAGTTTTACATACACCAAACTTTCGGCGAAAGGTTTTTCCTTCCACCCCAGCAGATTGGTTGAGTTCTGCAAATGCTTTTTGAAAAGCACACGGCTGGCCAAACAGGTAATGACTGAGAATGAGGCTGCTGTGTTAGTTGGCGTGGGTGGTTTTGTGGCGGCACCGGCCTGCTGGGCGGCACATAAACTGAAAATACCCGTCGCTCTCTTGAATGTCGATAGTGTGCCGGGACGAGCGAATAAGATAATAGCGCGATGGGCCGATGAGATTTTTGTGCAGTTTGAGCAAACGCGCAAATACTTTGCCGGCTGTAAGGCAACCATTAACGCTTTTGGCTGTCCTCTGCGAAGCAGTTTTGAAAATCCCGAGCCTGAGAAGGTCAAGGGTGATTTGAACTTTGATAAGAACAAAAGAATTCTGTTGGTAGCAGGCGGCTCGAGCGGGGCAGCAAATATCAATGAGGCGGTGTGTTTGCTGCTGGGGAAGTTAGCTGCTTTTGCCGGTAACTGGCAGATAGTTCATTTAACCGGCATTAATAATTACGACAAAGTTAAGCGGCAATACACCAATGCGAAAATCAGCTACAGAGTTTTGGATTACTTCGACAATATGGCGGGTATGCTGGCGGCTGCGGATTTGGTGGTCGGAAGGAGCGGGGCGGGAAGCGTGGCTGAGTACGCGGCGGCCTGCGTGCCGAGCATTTGTATGCCATATCCGTATCATAAGGATATGCATCAGTACCGAAATGCCGACAAATTAGTCGAAGCCGGTGCGGGGATAATCGTAAATGATTTGCCGGACGCGAAAAAGCGAGCGGATGGGCTGTGGGAAGAACTGGAGCCGTTGCTGAAAGATGAGAAGAAACGAGAGAAGATGAAGAAATTCTGCACAGCAATTGCAAATAAAGATGCAGCAATTAGAATCGCAGAAAGCCTGATAAGGAAAGCAGACAACGTTTAGCGGATGGCGAAGGAGATGGTTGAGAGAGATCGTTTCTGATGGATGGTGAAACCTCAAACAGGTAATCACCGAATAGATTTTGGTAGCATCGAGACGGAATTTAGTTATAATTTCAAACCTTATCCCTTATTTTTGAAAGTTTGAGATGATTATGAAAAAGACAATACTTGTTTTCGCACTTGTCCTGACTGCATTATTTTTAGCCAGCTGCCAAAAGCCCCAGAAGGTCGAGCTAAAGCCTGAATACGACAGGCCTTTGCCGCAGGGGCAGTTTGCGCTGCGAAAGATAACGAATCCCGCAGATATTCCGGACTTTACGCCCGCCTGTTATGACCTGTCAAATCTTAAAAGTTCGGCAGCCAAAAGCCTGAACTATCTGTCCAAACCTTCCAGCAAACAGTTTTTCCCCTGCGGTGATATAACTCATCAGCGCACGGTTGATAGTCTTAAAGCATTTACTGAGCTATTGAACAGCGGCCTTCGAGGCAGTCAGCTCAACGATGCGATAAAACAAAAATTCGACGTTTATATCTCTGTCGGCTGTGATGATAAAGGTACGGTTCTGTTTACGGGTTATTATACGCCGATTTTTGACGGCTCTCTTACCCGCACCGAGCGATTCGAGTATCCGCTTTACAAACAACCCGCCGACCTTGTGAAAAGCTCCAAGGGCGAAATTATCGGCAGGCGCGGCCGGGATGGAATTGAGCCGTATCCATCAAGGCAGGTCCTTGAAACTGCAGGTTCGCTTGCGGGCCAGGAGCTGATTTGGCTCGGCGACCCGTTCGAGGCCTATATCGCTCATGTCCAAGGTTCTGCCAAGATTAGGCTTCCTGACGGCAGTCTTAAGGGCGTCGGATACACCGCCAGCAACGGCCAGGAATACAAAAGTCTCTCCAAGGCAATGGTCGAGCAGGGCAAAATCAGCAAGGAGCAGATGAGCCTTTCAGCAATGATAGAATATTTCAAGAAGCATCCTGAGGAGGTCGCTGCCTGCACGCAGCTTAATCCTCGTTTTATATTCTTCAGGGAAGAAAAGAGCGAGCCCCGCGGCAGTTTGAACGAGGAAGTAACGCCGTACAGGAGCATAGCGACGGACAAGTCTATTTTCCCGCCGGGGAGTCTGGCTTTTATCTCAACCGAACTACCTTATGAAAAAGACGGGATTGTTTCAGACAGGCCTTACAGCGGCTTTGTTTTTGACCAGGACACAGGCGGGGCGATTCGTGCTGCCGGCAGATGTGATGTATATATGGGTCAGGGCGACAAGGCCGGCAACCTTGCCGGCCGAACCTATCAGGAAGGCCGGCTCTATTATCTGTTTGTGAAATAGAAAAAGGTTTCGGCGGACACCGATGAGATAGTCCAAGGAGCATCTCACAGGGCAGGCCTTAACCGCCATTAGATTGTTTTCTGAGGGGGAGGACGCCGGCCAATTCGCCGATAACGTTGACCAGTTCGGAGCCGGAAGGGACAACAATCTTTGCGTTATCTTTGAAGGCTTTTTCGACCATTTCGAGTTTCCTGAGTATCTGGGCGTTGCCGATGAAATATTTATCGGCGGCCTCATTGACGAGTCTTATGGCCTCGGCCTCGCCTTCGGCGGCGAGAATTTTAGCCTGCCTTATTCCCTCGGCCTTTTTAATCTCGGCCCTTTTTTGGCCATCGGCTTCTCTTTCCACCGCGTTGGCAAAGTCGAGGGACGCTATTTTTTCGTTTTCCGCTTTAACGACCTTGTTCATTGTTTCCTGAACATCTTTCGGCGGGTCGATTTCCTTTAATTCCGTGCGCACTATTTCCATACCCCAGTTTTTTGTTTCCTTCGACAAGGTAGAAAGCAGCTCGCCGTTTATCTTGTCCCTCTCGCTATTGGCTGATTTGAGCGTCAGCGTGCCTATGATGTTTCGCAGGGTTGTTCTGGCAAGATTTACAATCTGCCACTGATAGCTATTGACATTATATTGAGAACTCTTGACGCTTTCCTCATCGGCCTTGACTTTGAAGTAAACCTGCGCGTCGACCTTGGCATTAAGATTGTCGTTGGTGATTATCTCCTGAGGCTGGGCATCCACCATTTGCTCTGTGACGTTTACCTGAACCATTCTCTCTATTACGGGAATAATCCAGCTAAAGCCGGGAGAAGCAAACCTGTTGTATCTTCCAAGTCTTTCGATGAGTCCCCTGTGGGTGGGGCGTACAATTCTTATGCCGGCAAAGAAAATTACTACAGCAACAGCAATTATTACATACCAAGTCATAATGTCCTCCTTTCCGCCGAAGGCGGATAAATTCTGCAACCTTGGATTGATGTAATGGCGTAAGCCATACTGCGTATTATACGCCGGGGGAAAAGGAAAGGCAAGTGCATAGAGGACAAAGGACAGATGACAGACGACGGAAGACAGAAGACAGACGACAGAAGACAGAAGACAGAGGATAGAAGACGGACGAGGAGCAAACAGCGAACATCGAACGTCCAACATAGAACAAAGAACGGCGGACAAGTACCGGCGACGGTTAAACTATTGCAATTTTTGCGGCGGCAGGTAGAATTAAGCCACAGGCTTATAAAGCTGACGAGTTGTAGTACTTTTGGAGACTTGGAAATGACCCATTCGACTTCGTTCAGGGTCATCCTGAGCGACTGAAAGGAGTCGAAGGATGATTAAGGTTCTGATTACAGACAAGTTAGCGAAGGAAGGAATCGACCTGCTGAATTCGATGGACGGTGTCGAGGCTGTTGTTAAGGCCGGCATAAGCGAGGATGAATTAGCCAGGATTATCGGTGAATACGACGGACTGATAATTCGAAGCGGCACAAAAGTTACAGCCAAGGTCTTGGCCAATCCGGGCAAATTAAAGGCGGTTGCACGGGCGGGTGTCGGGGTGGATAACGTCGACGTCCCGGAAGCCACAAGAAAGGGTATCTTCGTTATGAATACGCCGGGCGGCAATACTCTAAGTGCTGCTGAGCATACGATGGCTTTGATGCTTTCGATGAGCCGAAACGTTGTGCCGGCCTGCGATAGTCTCAAGAGCGGCGTCTGGGACCGCAAGAAGTATATGGGAAATCAGCTCAGCGGGAAGGTGCTCGGCCTAATCGGCCTCGGCAGAATCGGTATGGCGGTGGCGAAATTGGCGACTGGATTTAATATGAAAATCCTCGGCTACGACCCGTTCGCGGCACCGGCCGACGCCGAGAAACTTGGCGTTGAAATAACCGATGAGCTTGAACGAATCTTCAAAGAATCGGATTACATCAGCGTCCATGTGCCGAAAAATGAGCAGACACTGAATATGATTGGAGCTGAGCAGATAAAGATGATGAAGCCTGCGGTTCGGCTGATTAATTGTGCGCGCGGCGGAATTATTAACGAGGATGCGCTGTACGATGCGCTTTCAAAAAAAGCGATAGCCGGCGCTGCCCTTGACGTGTACCCCAAGGAGCCGCCGGAAAATACACGGTTCGCCGAGTTTGAAAACTGTGTCGTTACTCCACACTTGGGCGCCAGCACGGAGGAGGCGCAGATTGAGGTGGCCGTGGAAGCTGCGCAGATTCTTGTTGACGCAATCAGGGGTGGGCCGGTCAGAAATGCTGTTAACGCACCCTCTACTGTTGGGGCAATGCCGGCGATGGTGAAGCAGTACGCTGACCTTGCTCGGCGAATCGGCACGCTTGTCAGCACGATTGCGCCGGGCCATATTAAAAAGGTCGGCGTGCAATATCGCGGCGCAATTGCGGAAATGGCGGTCGAGCCTGTTACGCTCAGCTTCGCAATCGGGCTTTTGCAGAAGCATTTCGATATGCCGTTGAATATGGTCAATACTCCGGTATTGGCGAAAGAGCGCGGGGTAAGCATCGATGAGACGAAAAATCCCGAGGCCGGCGATTTAACGGCAAGTTTCAGCGCCAAGGTTGTAACCGATAAGGTTACACGCACCGTAACCGGCTCGGTATTGGGAGGCAGGCTGCTGCGAATTATCGAAATCGACGGCTTCAATGTTGAGATGACTCCGCAGGGTTCGGTGCTGATTATTTTTAACGATGACAGGCCGGGCGTTATCGGCGCGGTCGGAACGCTTTGCGGCAGGCACGGTATCAATATCTGCACGATGGGTGTGGGGCAAAAGGCGGCGGAGGGAAAAGCTGTGCTGGCCGTCAGCCTCGATAAGGAACCGGATGCGAAAGTGATGGCTGAACTCGGCGGATTTGATTTTGTGAATGAAGTTTTCATCTGTAAGCTGGATTGATTCCTGGGCTTTTCCCTGTATGTCAAAAACAAGAAAGACCGGCGCAAAGAAAGCTAAAGCAAAGGGGGCGGAATCTACCGCTAAAGCAAAGAGCGGGACTACTAAAAAACGCATAAAGACGGTGGTTGCAGCTACGGCTGAGTCGATGGCTGCCAGGCAGCGGGTGATAAGCGTCAGCGAATTCTTCGCCAAGAACAGGCACCTGCTGGGATTTGACAATCCCCGCAAGGCTTTATTGACGGCGGTCAAAGAAGCCGTCGACAACTCACTCGACGCCTGTGATGAAGCGCGTATTTTGCCTGAGCTGCTGGTTAGTATAAAGCCCATTACTGAAATCAAGTTCGTGCTGATGGTTCGGGACAACGGCCCCGGCATAGTCAAGCAGCAGATTCCGAATATCTTCGCCCGGCTGTTATACGGCAGTAAGTTTCACAGTCTGAGGATGAGCCGCGGCCAGCAGGGTATCGGCATATCGGCAGCGGGAATGTATGGTTTGCTGACGACCGGCGAGCCGGTGCAGATTGTCTCGCGGACAACCCCCAAGAAAAATGCACACCATTATCACGTGCAGATTGATACGACAAGAAACATGCCTGAAGTTGTCCTCGATGAGGAATGTGATTTTGAGCTGGCGACCGGCACGAAGGTTACGATGACGCTTGAAGGTAAATACCAAAAGGGTCGTCAGTCGGTCGATGAGTACATTGCCCAAACCGCTATGGCTAATCCTCACGCTGAGATTATCTATCAAGCTCCCGATGGTAATAGTTATGAGTATCAGCGGCAAACCAAGGAGATGCCGATTCCGCCGAGGGAAATCAAGCCTCATCCATACGGCGTAGAGCTGGGGCTGCTGTACAAAATGGCGAGGCACAGTTCCACAAAGCAGCTTTCCGCCTTTCTGCAAAACGAGTTTTCGAGGGTGAGTCTGAGAGTGGCAAACGAGATTTGTGAAAAGGCAAAGCTCCGCAAAACACTCAGACCTTCGAAAATAGCCCTCAAGCAGGTTGAGACGCTGCACGCAGCAATAAACGAGACCAGGATTATGGCACCTTCAACGGATTGTATCAGTCCGATTGGTCTGGAGCAGATGGAAAAGGGTCTCAAACGCATAGTTGATGCGAATTTTTATACCGCCTGCTCTCGCAGCCCGGCTGTTTATCGCGGCAATCCTTTTTTGATTGAGGCGGCCCTGGCTTATGGCGATAAAACCGGCGGCGGCAACGGTGAACCTAAGGAGGAGCCGTTAATGCGGCTGGTTCGTATCGCTAATCGTGTGCCTTTGTTGTATCAGCAGTCGGCCTGTGCGATTTATAAATCGGTGCTCGAAGTAAACTGGCGAAGTTACGGCCTGAGCCAGAGCAGAGGTGCTTTGCCGACCGGGCCGGTAACGTTGATGGTGCATATGGCTTCTGTCTGGGTGCCGTTTACCAGCGAAAGTAAAGAGGCAATCGCACACTATCCGGAAATCATCAGAGAGATTCAGCTGGCTGTTCAGGACTGCGGCAGAAAACTCGCAATGTATCTGCGGAAGAAAAAACGTGTTCAGCAGGAAATGGACAAACGGCGGTATATTGAAACGTACATTCCCTATATCGGCGAAGCCCTGCAGGATATTCTGATACTAAAGCAAAAGCAGGTTGATACCGTCGTTAGCAGGCTAAAGCACGTGCTGGAGAGAACCAGAAAAATATGAGGGTGTATGGCGGAGCAGTTAATAATCTCCATCAGTGGAATGCGGGGCATTGTCGGGAAGAACCTTACCGATTCGGTCGCTCACGATTACGGCTGTGCCTTCGGGACATTTCTGAAGTATAGTTTCGGCGGCAGGGAAAAGATGTCGGTGTGCATCGGCAGGGATTCGCGGACCAGCGGCCCGATATTAGAATTGGCTGTTGCGTCGGGCTTATGCGAGACGGGCATAGACGTGGTGGACTTGGCAATAGTACCCACGCCGTCAGTAGGGGTTATGGTGCGGCAGCTCGGCTGTGGTGGGGGGGTTGTTATTACGGCCTCGCACAACCCCGTTCAGTACAATGGCATAAAGCTGTTGCTGGCTAATAGTATGGCTCCGCCGCCAGAAAAAGCGGAGCAGATTAGACGGTTGTTCCGCGACAGGCAGTTTAGTTTAACGGATTCGCGTAATCGTGGAAAGCTGATATCCAATGAGCAGACCGAAGCAGTTCACATATCCAAAGTTTTATCAATAATAGATAAAAGGACGATTGCCTCAAAAAAGTTTAGGGTGGTTTTGGACAGCGTTAATGGGGCAGGGGGGCTGATAACGAAAAGGTTGCTTACCGAGCTTGGTTGTAGGGTCGTCGCGATAAACGATGAGCCAACAGGCTTGTTCGCTCACGCTCCGGAGCCGACAGCCGAAAACTTGACCGGCCTTTGTGAGATGGTGAAAAGCGAAAAGGCCCATATCGGCTTTGCGCAGGACCCGGACGCTGACCGATTAGCCATTGTTGATGAGAACGGAATCTACATCGGCGAAGAGTATACGCTTGCTCTGGCAGCTAAATATATTTTCAGCAAGCGAAGCGGTGATGCCGCAACAAACCTTTCGACATCGAGGATGCTCGACGATATTGCCGAAAAGGCCGGCGGACGGGTCTTTCGCACTCCTGTGGGCGAGGCCTATGTCGCCGCTGCGATGCTCGAACATAACTGCATCATCGGCGGGGAAGGCAATGGTGGAGTGATTGATTTGCGAGTCAGCCCCATTCGCGACAGCCTTGTTGGTATTGCCCTTATCCTGCAGCTAATGGCTGAAACTGGCAAATCAATAAGCCAACTGGCAGCGGAAATCGGCGGTTATAATATGATTAAAACCAAATTTGCTGCAAATAAAGCACAGGCAAAAAAAATCTTAAGTGCAGCGAAGAAATTATTTGTCAATGCGAGGCTTGATGTCTCTGACGGATACCGGTTTGATTTTGAGGATGGCTGGCTGCACCTTAGGGCCAGCAATACCGAGCCGATTGTTCGAGTTATTGCGGAGGCAACCGGTGAACAGACTGTTAGAAAGTATATTGATGCTGTTCTTAAAATTACACGCTAACAAACCGAAAAGGAAACCTGTATGAACGGAGATAAACAACAGTTAGCCTCAAGGCAGCTTCGGCTTGTTACATATCTTAGTATAGCAGCCAACGTTTTTCTGATTACCGGGAAGTTCATCGTAGGTTTAATAACCGGTTCGTTATCCATCCTTGCCGATGCCATTCATTCGGTGTCGGATATGCTTACCGATTTGGCGGTACTGCTGGGTCTTTATTTCGGCTCAAAAGAGCCTGATTCGAGTCACCCATACGGGCACGGCAAGCTGGAGACACTTGCGGCTGTTGCAATTGCACTGGGCCTGTTAGGCGTCGGACTTGGAATGATTTACTATGCAGCTCTTGACATTGCAAAAGACCATGTTACTCGTCCTCGGGACCTGGTTCTGATCGCAGCGGTTGGCGCTATCGCCGTTAAAGAAATGGTCTATCGCGTCACAAAAGCAGCGGCAATGAAATATCACAGTCCGGCAGCACTTGCAAACGCCTGGCACGACCGGGCCGACGCTTTAAGCTCGGTCGCAGTTATTGCCGGGGTGATTTCGCAGAAATTCGGATTTGACCACGGCGACCAGGTTGCAGCTATCGGCATCGGCGTTATGGTCGTGATAGTTGCCACCAAGCTTGTCGGGGACTGCCTCGGGGAGCTAATCGAAAAAGCTGTTGACCAGACGACCATCGAGCAGATTAAAGATATTATTAAGGCCAACGGACAAATCCGTCAGTATCATCACCTCCGTACTCGCACCATAGGAAGGCAGGTCTTTCTCGACGTGCATATCCTCGTCGACCCGCATTTGCACATAGCTGCCGCCCACGAGATAGCCGACGGTCTGGAAAAAACACTGCACGAGCAGCTAACACGCCCCGTTAATATAACCGTTCATATCGAGCCCGACATCCCGCAGATGAGAAGATAACGCTCAGCGGTTGTTGTAGATAGCGTGTTCCGCAGCAGCCTCACTGTCCACGTTTGCCTTCTCCTTCCCCCGTAGCGGTAAAGACTACCTCTGTTCATTTCGGCACACAGGCCGGGTTGTTCGGCTCGGTCGTGCAGTCTATCAGCCAGTTTGAGGCCATCTTTGCAAAGTCATAAAAATCAACTCTGCAATCGTCGTTCAAATCGCCGGCAAGCAGAAAACCGCATACCTCTTTCTTCAGGCCGAGACTATGTTCCCAGCTTGCCGAGACTGCCACAAAACCGCTATTGGGAGACGGCACATTGCATTGGCCATACTTGTTCCTTCCCCAGGCCACGATGGACCCATCGGCTTTCAAGCCAAGACTATAATACTCGCCTGCCACCACCGCCGAAAAGCCGCTGTTGGGGGAAGGCACATCGCATTGGCCATAGTCGTTATCTCCCCAGGCTGCGATGGAGCCATCGGCTTTCAGGCCGAGACTATGTTCCCCGCCTGCCGAGACCATCACAAAGCCGCTGTTGGGTTCTGGCACATCGCATTGGCCATCATAGTTAACTCCCCAGGCCACGATTGAACCATCGGCCTTCAGGCCAAGACCATGATACCCGCCTGTTGCTACCGCCACAAAACTGCTATTGGGAGAAGGCACATCGCATTGGCCATAGCCGTTATCTCCCCATGCCACGATGGAGCCATCGGCTTTCAGGCCAAGACTATGTTCCCCGCCAGCCGCCACCTTCACAAAGCTGCTGTTGGGAGGCGGCACATCGCATTGGCCATACTCGTTCCATCCCCAGGTTACGATGGAGCCATCAGCCTTTAGGCCAAGACTATGATACTCGCCAGCCGCCACCGCCACAAAACCGCTGTTGGGAGACGGCACATCGCATTGGCCATCGATGTTGTTTCCCCAGGCCACGATAGAGCCATCGGCCTTCAGGCCAAGATTATGAAGCCTGCCTGCCGCCACCGCCGCAAAGCCGCTGTTGGGAAATGGCACATCGCATTGGCCACTGTCGTTATGTCCCCAGGCCGCGATGGAGCCATCAGCCTTTAGGCCAAGACTATGTTCCTCGCCTGCTGCCACCTTCACAAAGCCGCTGTTGGGAGAAGGCACATTGCATTGGCCATAGTCGTTCCATCCCCAGGCCACGATGGAGCCATTGGCCTTCAGGCCAAGACTATGGTCTCCGCCCGCCGCAACCGCCACAAAATCCGTATTCGGCGCAGGCACATCGCACTCGCCGAAACCATTGTATCCCCACGCTACAATGGAGCCATCCTGCTTTAGACCCAAGCAGTGGTCCCCGCCCGCTGCAACGGCCACAAAATCTGTATTCGGCAAAGGCACATCGCACTGGCCGTAATAAGTATCTCCCCACGCCACAATCGAGCCGTCTGACTTCAGACCTAAGCTGTGATAATAGCCTGCTGCAACGGCCACAAAATCTGTATTCGGCGAAGGCACATCGCACTGGCCGTAATCATCGTATCCACACGCCACGATGGAGCCATCGGCCTTCAGGCCAAGACTATGATACCCACCTGCCGCCACTGCCACAAAGCCGCTGTTGGGTTCAGGCACATTGCATTGGCCAAACTCGTTATTTCCCCATGCTACGATGGAGCCATCGGCCTTCAGGCCGAGACTATGAAACTCGCCTGCCGCCACCGCCACAAAACCACTGTTGGGGGAAGGCACATTGCATTGGCCAAACTCGTTATTTCCCCATGCTACGATGGAGCCATCAGCCTTCAGGCCAAGACTATGCAACCCGCCTGCCGCCACCGCTACAAAGCCGCTCGTCAGGTCAACACCGACGACCTGTCCTCCCCAGCCAATAATCTTGCCTGTTTGGGTCGCCTGTAGCTGTGCTGACAATAGTAAAGCTGATACAATGACCAGCGAGATTAGAACCTTTTTCAACCGCATAATTCTAATTAAACCACAAACCCGACTTGGGAGTAATTTTCCCATCTTCCGCCTCCTTAGTTAGGTATGAAGCCGCCGTTTTTGGCAAATGAACATGCTGAAAATATACCACAATATCGGTCGAAAAATCAAGCGAAAAGATGCTTTTAAAAATCCTCCACAATCTTTGGGATGGTTATAAATAGCTAAAAATCTTGCAATCTGTGGCAGAGTTGACTAAAATGGCAAATTTAGGGATGGTTATGGATAGCTGCCATTTTGCAGTGAGCTTGGCCATCCTTCGGAGTCGGATTACTGCTGCAGAACAGGGGCGTCGGAAGGGACATCTATATGAATTTTGCAGGCTTCTTCAATCCACAATCAGTTGCCATAGTTGGTGCCTCCCGAGAGAAAGGCAAGGTCGGACACGAAATCCTGACAAGTCTGATTCTTGCCGGATACACAGGCAGGATATTTCCTGTTAATCCTAACGCCGGTGAAATTGAGCGCCTGCGGTGCTATCCTGACCTTGAATCTATTGGGGAAATTCCGGAGCTTGTTATTATTGTCGTACCGGCAAAGATTGTTCCGGACCTGATGCTGCAGTGCGCAAAGGTTGGAGTAAAGTCGGTAATTGTCATTACCGCCGGCTTCAAGGAAGTCGGTGAAGAAGGAAGAGGTTTGGAGGAGCAGATTGTTCGAATCGCCAAACAAGCCGGCATCAGGGTCATCGGCCCGAACTGCCTGGGCGTGATGGTGCCGGCGAATAAGTTAAATGCCAGTTTCGGCGGAGAGTTGCCTCCGACAGGGACAATAGGATATATTTCGCAGTCGGGAGCATTGTTGGCTGCTGTTTTGGATATGGCAAATGCCATCGGCGTCGGCTTCAGCAAGCTCATCAGTATAGGCAACAAAGCGGATATCGATGAGCTGGATATGATAAAAGCGATGGGGGAGGACGCCGATACAAAGGTTATCGCCGGCTATCTCGAAAGTATAAGTAATGGCAACGCCTTTGCGAGGGAGGCTGAGCGGATATCGCACGATAAGCCGATATTACTGGTGAAATCCGGCGGCACGAGCGCCGGTGCTAAGGCTGCCTCTTCGCACACGGGCAGTTTGGCAGGCAGTGAGATAGCGTACGAAGCTGTGTTCGAGCGGGCGGGGATTATCCGTTGCTTCTCGGTAAAGACTCAGTTTGATTTTGTTCAGGCATTTGCATATCAGCCTTTGCCCGCCGGTGACAGGGTGGCTGTGATAACCAATGCCGGCGGTGCTGGAATTATGGCCGCTGATGCGGTTGAAAAGCTCAGTTTGGGGTTTGCGAAATTGTCAGACCATACCATCGGAAAATTGTTGCAAAAGTTGCCGGCTGCCGCCAATGTTTACAACCCCGTAGATGTTCTTGGTGATGCCCTTGCTGACCGATACGAGTTTGCACTACGCTCAGTACTTCAGGACCCGGACGTCGATATAGTTTTGGTGTTGTTGACGCCGCAGGCGATGACGCAGCCTAAAGTTACTGCGGAAGCGATTGTTAAGGTAGCTGCTGCAGAGCCTAAAAAGCCCATTCTTGCTTGTTTTCTCGGCGCTGCGAAGGTCAAGGAAGCTGTGGAGGTCCTGCAGGCAGGCAAAATACCGCAGTACGATTCTCCTGAAAGCGCGGTATTGACCGTCAGGAAGGTGGTTGATTATGTTCGATGGTGTTCGAGGCCGAAGCGCGTGGTAAAGCTCTTTCCTGTTAACCGCAGGAAGGCTGAGACAATAGTTAAGAGACATCTTCGCCAGGGAATTCGCGAAATCGGCGAAGCAGAATCGAAGGAGATACTTGAGGCGTATGGCTTTGCAGTACCTAAAGGCTCTGTCGCCACCACCGCTGAGCAGGCGGCGAATATAGCGGAGCAGCTCGGATATCCGGTCGTATTAAAAATCTGGTCTCCCGATATTGTGCACAAATCGGACGTCGGCGGTGTAAAGATGGGGCTTAGGAGTGCTCAGGAGGTGATGGATGCTTTTGACCTGATGATGTACCGAATACCCGGCAAGCTGCCCGGTGTGAATATTCTTGGTGTACTTGTCCAGGAGACCTGTGGTTCAGGCAAAGAAGTAATTCTTGGAATGAGCCGTGACCCTCATTTCGGTCCTTTGATGATGTTCGGAATGGGCGGAACAATGGTAGAGGTGCTCAGAGACGTGTCTTTTTACCTTGCGCCCCTGACGGAAGATGAAGCTAAGCAGATGTTGATTAATACCAAGACGTATAAGATGCTCAAAGGTGTGCGCGGCGAAGAGGGAGTTGATATTGATGCTATAGCTGAGGGACTGCAGAGACTTTCACAGTTGGTTACAGAGTTTCCGCAGATTAAGGAAATGGATATAAATCCATATATGGTCGGACCCAAAGGAACGACGCCGGTTGCAGTTGATGCAAGAATATCGGTGGAAAAAGGATAAAGCGAGAGCAGTATGCCGGAATTTAACTGGAAAGAGATGTATAAGAGCAAACTCGGCACCGCCGTGGCGGCGATGAAGCTGATTAAGCCGGGCAACAGCATTTTCATAGGGACAGGTTGCGGCCAGCCGCAGCATCTTGTGGAGGCGCTCGTTCAACATTCCAGCCATATTTATGACGCTCATATCATTCACCTTTTAACAGTGGGTGCTGCGCCCTACGCCGATGAGAAGTTTCGTGAAAAGTTCAAGATGAACAGTTTTTTTATCGCTGATAATGTTCGTGGTGCTTTGAAGAAGGGGATTGGTGATTACACGCCGATATTTTTATCGGAGATACCGCTTGAATTTGAGACCGGAAGGATTCCAATCGACGCAGCATTGGTTAGTGTGACGCCGCCTGATGCGAATGGTCTTTGCAGTTTAGGTGTCTCTGTTGATATTGTCAAATCCGCCGTTGCCAATGCAAGGTACGTTATAGCGCAGGTCAACAGCCGTATGCCGCGAACGTATGGCGATAGTTTCATCCACGTCAACACCATTGATATGCTGGTACCATTTGATGAAGATATCATCGAGCTTCCGGTACCGCAGTCCAATGAAACATTGCGTCGAATCGGGGAAAACATTGCCAGACTTGTCGAAGACGGCAGCACCATTGAGTGCGGCATAGGACGTATACCTCAGGCATTGGCGGAATTTCTAAAGGACAAAAAGGACCTCGGCATCCATACCGAGATGTTCAGCGACTGGATTATAGAGCTGATAGAATGTGGTGCCGTTACCTGTGCAAAGAAGTTTCTCAACCGTGGTAAAGTTGTAGCAAGTTTCTGTATGGGCTCGCGCCGGCTTTACGATTACATTGATAACAACCCTTTTTTTGAGTTTTATCCCGCCGAATATGTCAACGACCCATACATAATCAGCCAGCATGAGAAAATGGTCGGGATTAATGTCGGTCTTGAAATTGATTTGACCGGTCAGGTTTGTGCCGACTCACTGGGCTATCAGTTTTATAGCGGCATCGGCGGCCAGGTCGATTTCATTCGCGGCGCAGCCAGAAGCAGGGGCGGTAAAGCCATAATTGCGATGCCTTCTACCGCCAAGAATGACCAGGTCAGCAGGATTGTACCGCATTTGACCGAAGGTGCAGGTGTTGTTACAACACGCGGCGACGTGCATTACGTGGTTACCGAGTACGGAATCGCTTATCTGCACGGTAAAAGCATCAGGGAAAGGGTCATGGAGCTGATTAACATCGCGCATCCGAAGTTCAGAAAAGAGCTTATTCAATTTGCGAAAACCCAGAAATATATTTACGAAGACCAGATAGAACCGGCGTGGGACCAGATGGCTTACCCCGAAGACCTCGAACGCTACGACACGTTACGTGACGGCACAGAGATATTCTTTAGGCCTGTTAAACCTACTGATGAGCCGGCACTTTCGGAAATGTTGTATTCCCTGAGCGAAAAGAGTGTTCAGACACGCTACTTTACACATACGATGACCTTTCCGCACAAGGATGTCCAGCAGTTGGCCAATATTGATTACCGCCATGACATCTCTATTGTTGGTGTGGTTCCTTCAGTTTCCGGCGAGCAGATTGTTGCTATAGCTCAGTATTTCCTCGACCCCAAGACACAGGCTGCGGAGGTCGCCTTTATTGTTCAGGACGAATGGCAGCAAAAGGGAATGGGGACTTTTCTTCTGGATTACATTACCCAAATCGCCAAGAAACGCGGCGTCAGGCGTTTTTATGCAAAGGTATTACCTGCCAACAAACCGATGCTTACGATTTTTTACAACTCCGGCTATAAAGTAAACACCGAATTTGACGGCGAAGTTTATAATATAACGTACGACTTGACCAGAAAAGAAACGTAGGAAAGACTTTGGCGATGAGGAAAGCTGCTTTTATTTATTCATCTGAGCTGGAAAAGTTCCATTATCCGCCGGAGCATCCGTTTAATACTATCCGGGCCCAAAAAACGCGGCAGATTCTGAATTCTATGGGTCTGCTTTCCGGCAATGGACGAAGGGAAGTTGCGCCGATTCCCGCTGAGCGGGTCGTTTTGAAAAAATTTCACTCCGCCCGCTATTTGTATGCCCTGAAAAGAGCTTCCGAAGGAAAGTGGGACAACGAAGCGTTTTATATGGGAATAGGAACATCGGATTGTCCGGTATTCGAGGGCTTGTATGAATATGCGGTGCTTGCCTGTGGCGCTACGCTGGTGGCCGCAGAACTCATACTGGCGGGTGAGGCTGACGCAGCATTCAATCCGTCCGGCGGGTACCATCACGCGGGGCCTGAGAAAGCCAGCGGCTTTTGCTATATCAATGATGTGGCTCTTGCATGTACGGTGTTTGCAGAGGCCGGAAAAAAAGTCTTGTATCTTGATGTGGATGTTCATCACGGTGATGGCGTTGCGTACGCGTTTTATGACCGCAGCGATGTAATGACAATATCGTTTCATCAGGACCCACGGACGTTGTTCCCCGGAACAGGATTCATAGATGAAATCGGAACGGGGGCCGGAAAAGGTTATTGTGTAAACGTTCCTCTTCCAATAGGCACTTATGACCAGGCGTATATGAAAGCATTTGAAGCGATTGTACCGCCATTAACCTCTGCATATAAGCCCGATGTAATTGTTTTTGAACTGGGTGCCGACGCCCTCGCCGGCGACCCGCTTGCGAATTTGCGATTGACCAACAATGTTTATGCTGAGGTTATCAGGCACTTATTGGGTTTTGAAAAACCCATTCTTATGACAGGCGGCGGCGGTTACAATATTGAAAATACCGTCAGAGCCTGGGCACTTGCCTGGAGTATCTTATGTGGTGCTGATAGTAACGATAGTCAAAACCATGCCCTTGGCGGCGTTATGCTCGGCAGTACCGACTGGCAGGGGGGATTACGTGACAGGACACTTGCTGTAAGTAGTCAGCAGCGAGATGCAGTTGTGCCCGCATTGGAGGCAACAATAAAAGCGGTCAAGGCAAATGTGTTTCCCATTCATGGGCTGTAAGACGGAGGACGGAGGACAGGGAACGGCATGCAGCGAGTTTGATTTTTGATTTTTGATTTGTCCGACGAAGCCGGAGGCGAAGGCGGATTGCCGATTTTCGATTTTTAACCGTGGAGAATTTGCCGTTGAAATTTATCCGCCTCGTTTTCGGCAAATGATCTCTGGCGGAAAAGGATTGGTTTGGGTAGAATTGAGGAGTATTCAAAAGTACATAATCGAAAGAGAAAATAATAGGTAGCTATCCCTATTTATTATTTATTCCGTTGGCTGGTGGTAGTAGAAGGGAAAAAAACAATGAAGAACAAACCGAATCAACTTCTTGGGGGCTGCAAGTCTTATTCTCGGTGGAGTTGTAGGTTACCTTTGGAAAGGTACATTCTTTGCCTTTTGGATTGGAGGTATCATAAGCTTCATGATAGTCGGGCTTCTGTGGGCTTTCGTCCCGGTGTTTCTTAACAGGGACCGAGATAAATGGAAGGGAGACACAAGATGAAAACCTACTGCAATGAGGCTCACAAGTTTACAATCGAAATTCCCGAAGGGTGGTCATTACCCTCCAGTTCAGACCGGAATCCTGGGTTCGACTGCGGCAAGGAAGAAACCTTTAATTTCGAGATTGGACCACTGTCCCCAGAACCCCAATTAGAGGACACTGAACGAGATTTTCGGCAATACGCCGATTACCTCGGCTATGACAACGTGACTCTTGGGCGCATCACGGTGCAGGGCAAGGAACATATTTGGGCGCGTTACCATGTCCCCAATCTTGGGTGGCTAAAGAAATTTATGTTGGTCTTCAATGGAATTGAATATGCTACAACGGCTGGCAGTGGCGATCTAAAGATATTCATGGCCGGAGAACAGGTTTGGGATCAAGTTGTATCGTCGTTTCGGAAACAATGAATCCAAATTATTGTTCGGCATAGATAGATGCCACAAAAAAGGAGCATATCATGAGTTGGTGGAAGGAACTTTTCAGCGCGTGGAGGAAACCATTAAATGATATCTCGAGTAGTCTGCAGGAGACCAATTCTGATAGTTTAACATGGCATGGTGCACCCTATGAGCCCAATGAAAAAGCGGTGTCGCTGTCAAACCGTGCTTACTATCTTGTGGAAGTAGGTGATTTAGAGTCTGCCAAAAAGCTCCTTGAACTCGCTATTTCGATCGATCCGAAATACTGTCACGCCCATAACGAGCTTGCTCACATATACTTCAGAACCGGTCAGTTCGACCTTGGCGAAAAATCTGCACGCCTTGCCATTGATTGTGACCCACAGAATCCCAAGTTTTACAACAACCTTATGGCAAACCTTGTAGGTCAGATTAAAACCTTTAAGACAAAAAAAGAAGTCGCTGCGAGTGTCAAAGAACGTCTTAAACAGATTGATAATACCATTGAATTGCACCCCAACTATCCAGCACTTCATCTTACTAAGGCTACATTATTGGCATTGGGGGGGAAATCTCAGGCCGTATGGGAAGCTGAACTTGCTATTGCACAAGGATTGTATGAGGAGCAAAACCATATTCCACTTTTCCAAGTTGAAATGATCATTGCTCAAAATAAGTCTGTATGTTTGGAAATGGCTCAACACTGGCAACATCTATCTTAATCGTGCCATAACACACCAAAATACGATAAGAAAAACAACACCTAACCAACTTATTGGAACTTCGATAACTCGAAACATCGCATATTTGCTCAGGGAAGGCAAAACCACTTGATTAGGCGGGGGAAAAATTGTAAAAAAAATAGCGTTCAGCGTATAGCGTTTAGGTTCTGAATTTCCGCTTTCGCGGGAATGACGGATAATCCGCGAAATCCGTGTAATCCGCGATCAGAAAACCTGCCCGGTGGCTTCTAACTGTTAGGCCGATTCAATTGTTGCAACCGTTTAACGCAATTATTAAATCGCCAATCGGAATTCGGCAATCGGAAATCCTTTTACTTTTTAACCAGCCCCAGAGGCAAAACCGTTCTGCCGTAGCACTCGTTTAAGACCTGTGCCAGAGCCGTATATATTGCTGAAAGCCCGCAGATGATTCCTTCATAACCTGCGATGTGTTTTATTGTGGTACTGCCTGTATAGTCCCCGACAGCCAGAAGAAAGAACAGCAAGGCTAATGTTCCGAATACAAGTTGCAGCGCCTTGTTAAGCTTCAAGGTGCCGATGAACATAACAGCGGTAAATAAACCCCACATAAAAAGATATGCCGCCATAGCAGAGGATTCGTTGACGTCTCCCAGACCGAGCTTTTGCGCGACTATTAACCAGACCAAAGAGAGCCAGAAAAGGCCGTAGGAGATAAATGCGGTTGTGCCGAACGTATTATTTTTCTTCCATTCCATTAAGCCTGCGATGATTTGAGCGATGCCGCCATAGAAAATCCCCATCGCTAAAATCATTGTTCCCAATTTAAAAAAGCCGGCATTATGCAGGTTCAGGAGAACCGTTGTCATACCGAATCCCATCAAGCCGAGCGGCGCGGGGTTGGCTGTGGTGTCTTTTACCTTTATCACGTCCTCTGATATTTGCTTTTCCATAGTAACTCCCTTCATTAAGAAACAGGCCGAATAGGTGCTTGTCGATGTACGTTTAGCCTTTAAGCATCCGGACTTATTTGCCGCGGCCCTTTACCAGATCCTCCACAACGTGCGGGTCGGCAAGAGTCGTTATGTCGCCGAGATTAGAAACGTCGCCTTCCGCAATTTTTCGCAGAATCCTTCGCATAATCTTGCCTGACCTTGTCTTCGGCAGTGCGTGTGCAAACTGAATCGCTTCGGGCACCGCAATCGGCCCAATCTCCTTGCGAACGTGCAAAAGCAGCTCTTTTTTCAGCTCCTCGTTTTCCGCAATTTGCTGTTTTAGCGTCACAAACGCATACAGCCCCTGTCCTTTTATCTCGTGCGGAATAGGCGTAACCGCCGCCTCGGCAACCTTAGGATGGCTGACAAGGGCGCTTTCAACTTCAGCGGTGCCGATACGATGGCCGGAAACATTGACCACATCGTCGATTCTGCCCATCAGCCAGTAATCGCCGTCCTCATCGAGCCTGCAACCGTCACCTGTGAAGTAAACGTTATCAAACAATGTAAAGTATGTATCTATAAATCTTTCATGGTCTCCCCACATTGTCTGCATCATTCCAGGCCACGGCTTGCGTATGCAGAGTTTGCCGCCTTCATTTACATTGCATTTGCTTCCATCGTCTCGCAGAATGACGGGGTCAACTCCAAAGAAAGGTCGGTTTGCGCTTCCAGGTTTTAATGTATGGGCACCCGGCAGAGGCGTGATTAGGATGCCGCCGGTCTCAGTTTGCCACCAGGTATCGACAATCGGACAGCGGTTACGGCCGATTTTTTCGTAATACCATATCCACGCCTCAGGATTTATCGGCTCGCCGACCGTTCCGAGAACCCTCAGAGTATTGAGCTTGTATTTGGCAGGCCACTCGTCACCAAGACGCATTAGCGAGCGGATAGCCGTTGGTGCTGTGTAGAAAACGGTAACGCCAAATTTATCGCAAATCTGCCAGAACCGTCCCCCGTCGGGATAAGTGGGAATCCCTTCAAACATAAGGGATGTTGCGCCGTTTGCAAGCGGGCCATAGACGATGTAGCTGTGTCCCGTCACCCAGCCGATGTCGGCGGTGCACCAGTAAATGTCATCATCGTGAATATTGAAAATGACTTTGTGACTGAGAGTAACCTCCACCAAGTACCCGCCTGCAGTATGGACAACCCCCTTGGGCCTGCCGGTCGAGCCGGAGGTGTAAAGAATAAATAACGGCTCCTCCGCCTTCATACGCTCCGGTTCGCATTTGCTGTCGGCCTTTGCCATCACATCGTGATACCATACGTCCCTGCCGGCTTTCATATCGCACGGGTCGTCGCCGGTCTTAACGACGATGACATTCTCTATCGTTGGTGTCTTTTTTAATGCTTCATCAGCAGTGGTTTTGAGCATAATATGCTTGCCGCCGCGAAATGAGACATTGGAAGTGATAAGCATTTTGCACTCAGAGTCGTTGATGCGTCCCTGCAGCGAATCGGCGCTGAATCCGCCGAAAACAACCGAGTGAATCGCACCGATACGGGCACACGCGAGCATCGCTATCGGAAGTTCGGGGACCATCGGCAGATAAATGGCCACGCGGTCTTGCTTCTTTATACCTTTCGACTTCAGCACGTTTGCAAATTTGCAGACTTCCTTATGAAGCTGTTCGTATGTAAATTTTCTGACTGCGCCATCCACCTCGCCTTGCCAAACAAGTGCAGTTTTCTTCGCAGTTGGTGTTCCGAGATGGCGGTCCAGACAGTTATATGAAACATTCAGTTCGCCGTCGGCGAACCAGGTGTGCTCAATCTTGCGGCTCTTCGTGTCCCAGGCATACTCGAGACTTTTAGTGGGTTTCTTAGACCAGGTCAGAATTTTGGCCTGCTCGAGCCAGAAAGCGTCGGGGTCGTTGATAGACTGTTCCCACATTTTCTGATATTGCGATTTGCTGTTTATATACGCATTGGCCCGCATTTTCTTCGCTGGAGGAAAGGTTCTTTTCTCAATCATAAGAGAATCGATGGCCTTCTTTTCCGGCATCATAGTGCCTTCCTTCATTCATTGTGTAATTGCTCCTTACCTGATAAGGCTGGCTGTATTTAGAATTTATACGTCATACTCAATACGCAGTACGTAATATTATGGCGGCTGCTGATAGACTTATCCATTGTTATTTGATGATAGAGCCTCGGAGTAAATGTCAGTTTATCGGTGATTTTCAGCTTTGTCGCGATGCCGAAAGTAGCATATGACCAGTCATGTGCAGCACCTTCAAGTCCATCCGTGTAAGCGACTTCCGATGTCAATTGTAATGGGTTTGGAAGCTCATTTACTTTCAGGTCGTAACCGAGTCCGAACCGATGGAGCCAGCCGGTAATGTTGTATTTAAGGCCGCTTAGTGCCGGGTATTCGTAATGTACAATGTAATACGGGTAAAGACCACCGGGCATAATATTAGGCCATGAAAAGGCGAATATCCACTCGTACAGGGTTTTTGATTTGTCCGGCGCCAACTTGTAGTAATGCTTATACGTCATGCTGATGTCGGTATTCATAGCGAACGGCGTACCTTCAAAGAGCTTGGTTCTGTAATACGGTATGTATTCGAATCGCTGCTTGTTGACGTACCCACTGCCGATAGCGTTGCGGTGCAAAACCTTTATGCCGAAGCCGGTGCCGTAAAGGTCAGTGTCAATGGAATTAAGTAAAGCTCCTTGTTGGCCATAGCCTTCAGTGCCATGGGTCATATACTTACTCATGTAAGTTATATCATAGGCAAAACTCAACTTTTTTTCCGCTGGCTGAGTTTCTGCCGGTTTAATTTCTGCCAGGTTGGTTTCTGCTGGCTTATTTACCGCCGGTTTGTTTTCCGCTGGTCCGGCAAAACCGGCTGTGCTGAGCAGCAGGACAACGATTACCGAAACTCCTTTTTTCATAACACTGTCTCCTTAAACAATTTTTCCATGGGTTCTGGAATCCTGCACAACACTTCCTGGTGCCTACGGAGCTCAACATTACACGATAGCATCACATATTTGGCTGTAGGTGGGTATTATGGGGGTAAGGCCAAGGCAGTTCAAGCGAAGCCGGGGGAGTTTTGTGAATAATAGTGTTCAAATGTTACTGAAACGAACATTTTGTGTTGAAATTTTAACGGTTTTGACGTTGTTCCTATGATTACACGCCGGCTGAGCTGATTATCATTTGGCCCATCTGTGCCCAAAACAGGCGGGCGAAAGCCATCCGCAGGTGGGAAAGTTTCTCTTCTGCTTATTATTCTTCTTATTCTTCGATTGTGTTCGGTTTTGATTCATTGGGTTCAGCCGGTTTGTTCGGCTCAGAAGTTCCAGTCACACGACCCTCTGCTTTGGGTTCGCTGCTTTTCAGAAGCCAGCCGATGGCTTGTTGTGTGGCTTGCTTACTATCCTTAGAGGACACTATCTTATTGACCGTGTTGCACCACCAGGATACATAGGAAATGTTGGTTTGTTGAACTTCGGTGTCGAAACCAATCTCTTTTACAAAGGTGTTTTTTGTGATTGGCGTCGTCATAATCAGGAGACTGGCGAAGCTCCAGACGAGAAAGCCTGCCAGAAACCCGAGAAGGCCGGCTCCGACTAAATCGACTATTCTGGGGAATGGGATGATGAATTGGCCGGTGATGAACGTGTATGATATGCCGTGCAAAATCAGAAAGCATGCTACCGCAGTAGCTAATACCGTTAGTGTCTTGCTATACCCAGCAGTGCCTGTGGGAATAATACCTGAAACCACTGGGCCTAATAGAACAGCTAAATAGACGGAAATTATGATGTTGAATCCGAGGGTCCACATCTCATAAAAGCCCTTTTTGATGGCAAAGCATGCAAAGAGCCCGCTGACCAATATGCTTATCCAGAACACCATCTTTATCCTACCACTCTTTTTAGCTCTTCGAGGCTCGTTACGCCGTCGACGACCTTTTTTAATCCTTCTTTTTGCAGGGTTGATCTGCCTTTTTTGTCACCGTCTTTCCGCATCTCGGTTATCAGTGATTCATTATGGGCTACGGCATCTTTTTGTTTGTCGTCGAATATCCAGATATCACAAATTGCCGTTCTTCCCCGATAGCCTGTTCCGTAGCACGCATCGCAGCCTTTGGCCTGGTAAATGTTTGTATAGTTTACTTTTTGTTTGTTGAACTCACTGATTTGGCTTGGGGTCAGTTGTGCCCGTACCTTGCACTTATCGCAGAGTTTGCGAAGAAGTCGCTGCGAAAGGATTAGCGTTATTCCCGATGATATAAGCAAAGTCGATATTCCCAAATCCATCAGTCGCACTATGGCTGAGGCATTGCTGTTGCTGTGTATCGTAGCCAGAACCAGATGGCCCGTCTGGGATGCCCGAAGAGCGATGCTTGCCGTTTCCTCATCGCGTATCTCGCCCACGCAGATAACGTCGGGGTCCTGTCTTAGGATACTGCGGAGCGAATTTGCAAAGGTAATGTCTGCTTTGGGGTTGATTTCGATTTGGCTGCAGTTTGGCAGCACGCATTCGATTGGGTCTTCTACCGTGATGATGTTGCGGGTAAAGAAGTCGATTTCGTTTAGCGTGGCATACAGGGTGGTGGTCTTGCCGCTGCCGGTGGGCCCGCACAAAAGCAGCATCCCTGACGGTTTGCTTATTGCCTCTGCGATAATCTTCTGCTGCTTTTGTGAAAATCCGACGTTTGTCAGCGTATATGTTCCCGCTTTTCGGTTCAATATTCTGACCGACAGCTTTTCGCCGCTGACCACACCGGCGCTTGCCACCCGGAATGAGGCGGTGCCGTCGGCTGTTTTTGCCGTAAACGCGCCGTCCTGAGGCCTTCGTCTCTCGGAAATATCCATACCGGAGACAGCCTTGATGCTGTTTATAACAGCTTGGCAGGTGTTGGCTTCTACCTCATCGACTATTCTTAATACTCCGTCGACCCTGAACCTGACTGTGTATGTGGAAATATCCTTAGGGTCGATAAGTATATCGCTGGCTTCCTCGCTGAGGGCGTCAAAGATGACTCGCTTGGTCAAGTTGAGAATTTTGCTGTCGTGGCTTTCGCCTTTGCCGTGGCTGTATATTTCGTGAATGTTTCTGCCTGAGGAATCGAGCAGCATTATAGCAGAATCCTTTTTGGCCCTGGCAAAATGTACCGCTCTCATCGTTTCTATTAGCATTTTTATCTGTGTCTTTAGTGTTTCGGCAAAAGTTCGGCCGCTGGCGGCTGATTTCCTTACCGAGTCAATTACTATCAGTCCGCCTAAAACTACAGGCCCGGCGATGAGCGTCGCCAGATTAGCTATGGCTTTATAGTTCTTGGGCACTAACAAGCCGAACTGGACCCGTTGAACAAGATATAGGCAGAGGTATACCCATCCTATAAGCAATATGAGTTTGACCGGATTAAAAGGAAGTGTTACCGCCTGCAGCGGCGATAGCTCTGGACGGGGCAAGGCTGAAAGGAACTTTATAAGGGCCGGTATTTGCATAAAACTATCCTTGCTGCAGATACAAAAGATTAAACGCCATAATATTTCAGGTTAATCTATTTATCCGTTATTTGCAAGTCAAAAAGCGGCTGGGTCAAAATTGCACAACCTTTTGTGAATGCGAAAGTTAACGAGAATTGTAAGCAATTTGCTATGTGGCAGATACCGTTTAGCGTATACTTACGTATTCCTCAGCTGTATGGTTGAGGGATAACTTGACAACCTCGATTGGACGGCTATATTAGCGGCAGGATATGGAGAACTAATAGTAGCGGAAGGATATATGGCCGAGATAACACTGCCCGATGGCAGCATATTGAAAACTGCCGACGGCACAACCGCAGCGCAGCTGGCTCAACAGATAGGGCCGGCGCTGGCAAAGGCCGCCGTCGCGGCGAAGGTAAACGGCCAGTTGGTGGACTTATCTACGCCTTTGAACGGCGAAGCTTCTGTTCAAATCATCACGCTAAAGGACAAAGAAGGGCTCGAGGTATTGCGCCATAGTTGTGCGCACATAATGGCCGAGGCAATTTGCAGCATCTGGCCGGCCGCAAAGCTGGTCTACGGTCCAACCGTCGAAGACGGATTCTACTATGATATTGACCTCGATGAGCCGATTCGGCCGACTGATTTTGAACGAATCGAAGAGAAAATGCGCCAAATCATCAAGGCCGACAAGCCCTTCATCCGCAGGCAGTTCACCCGCCAGGAAGCCTTGTCAAAATTGGCCTCTGACAAGTATAAGACCGACAATATAAACCGCACCGACAGCGCCGTCATTAGTTTTTATTCTCACGGTGATGGTTTCGAAGATTTGTGCCGTGGTCCGCATCTACCCAGCACCGGCAGGGTTCCAGCCTTTAAGATTATGTCTGTAGCCGGCGCATATTGGCACGGCGACCCCACACAAAAGATGCTTCAGCGGGTCTACGGCACTGCGTGGCCGACTAAAAAAGACCTTGATGATTATCTGCAGATACTGGAAGAGGCACAAAGACGAGACCATCGTGTTCTTGGCAGGCAATTGGATTTATTTAGTTTCAACGAGGCTGGGCCTGGTTTTGCGTTCATTCATCCTAATGGGATGATTGTATGGAATGCAATCGTGGATTATTGGCGGAGCGTCCACGATAGATATGAGTATCAGGAAATTAAAACGCCGATAATCTTAAACAAACAGCTCTGGCTCAGAAGCGGCCACTGGGAGCATTATAAAGAAAATATGTATTTTAGTGAGATTGATGATATTGAATATGCTGTCAAGCCGATGAACTGTCCCGGAGGCTGCCTCGTTTATAACTCTCGGCAGCACTCCTATCGGGAATTTCCGATGCGGATTGCCGAGCTTGGCCTTGTACATCGACACGAAGCCAGCGGCGTTATGCACGGCCTTTTCAGAGTGAGGCAATTTACCCAGGACGATGCGCATATTTTTTGTACCCCTGAACAGATAGAATCTGAGGTGGTAGGTGTGATTAATTTGATTTTTGAAATCTATAAAACCTTCGGGTTTGAGGATGTTCGTATTGAGCTTTCGACAAAACCGGAAAATCACATTGGCTCAGACCAGATATGGGAAGTTTCAACTGAGGTTCTTAAGAAGGCTTTGGGGTCAAAGGATATTGATTATAAGATTAATGAAGGCGAAGGTGCGTTTTACGGACCAAAGATAGACTTTCACATAAAGGATTGTTTGAAGAGGTCCTGGCAGCTTGGGACTATTCAATTGGATTTTTCGATGCCTGAACGTTTTGGACTCGTGTACACTGACAAGGACAATACTGAAAAAACACCGGTTATGATTCACCGTGCAGTATTGGGTTCTTTTGAAAGGTTTTTTGGGATATTGACCGAACATTATGGCGGCAGTTTCCCGTTGTGGCTTTCGCCTGAGCAGGTCAGGATTCTTACCATTAGCGAGAAAAGCAGCGATTACGCACTGGCGGTTGAAAAGAAACTAAAAGACGCTCAGCTTCGCTGCAGTTGTGATTTGTCCGACGAAAAAGTAAACGCCAAAATCGCAAGAGCCCACAGCGAAAAGGTTCCTTTGATGTTGGTTCTTGGCCCCAAAGAAGCTCAGTCAAATACTGTCAATGTTAGAATCCGCCGAGTAAAAGAAAATAAAACAGTAGCGATTGACGATTTTTTAAGAGTTGTGAAGCGGAAAATTGTCGGTAAGGAAATAGATTTGGCGTTTTAGAAATCGACAATAGAAAATAATAAATAATCAATTAGAAAGGTAAGGTGGTGTCCGATCGACAAAAAAGGTTTAAGGATAAATGAAAAGATTCGAGCCGGGTTGGTTCGGCTGATCGATGAATCCAATACTCAGGTAGGGGTTGTAAATAAGACAGAGGCGATCAATCTTGCCCGCGAAGCAGGTTTGGACCTTGTGGAGGTTGCTCCGACGAGTGAGCCGCCTGTTTGCCGCATAATGGATTATGGCAAGTGGCTGTATCAGCAAAAACGCAGGATTCGCGAGTCGCATAAGAAAAGCCACCACCATGCCGGCTTAAAGGAAATCAGGCTCACGCCTGAAATTGACCCGCATGACATGGATGTAAAGCTCAATCACGCCCGCGGATTCATCGGAAAAGGTCACAAGGTGCAATTCACAGTTGTTTTCCGGGGCCGTCAAATGTTGCACCAGGATAGGGGTTACGAAATACTCAACCGTATTACTGAATCGCTGGCAGACATAGCAAAGGTTGAAAGCCCAGGCAAAATGGCGCACAGACGATTGGTATTATTACTGGTGCCGAAATAGTCAAAGCAGTAGATAGTAAGTAATAAATAGTAAATTTTTAGCGGCTTTGGTAATAGCGGCTGTCGGTTTCCAGCCAGTGATTGGCGAATTCGGCAAAATCGGGCAGATTTACAATGTTGCTGTCGTCATCAAATAAATCAGCCTCCAGATTTTCTCCCTCCAACAGCCATTGTTCTGAGAGTGTCGCCATGTCATTATAATCGACTATATAATCTGCCGGATAAAAGTCGCCGGGAATCGGCGAAAGCAATTCAAAGGCAAGAGCATATTTTCGGTTATTTTTAGTTGTGGTATTTTTCACGACCACTTTGTACACGCCGTCGCCGGGCAAAAGCAAATCGACCTTTTTCAGGTTATTGAGTGTGTCCGTTTCGCTGAATATGGTTTGGTCATTGGGGTCTTTGATTGTCAGGTTGAGGTTGAATTTCGGGGTTTCCTCGGCGTAATTGCTGTCTATAAGTCGGTTCCATGTTACAGTCAGAACAAAACGTTCGTTTTTTTCGCCGTGAATTCGATAAGAATCTTCTTCGAAGCTGTTGGTCATAGTGGCGTATGCCCAGCCTTTTTCCTCTGTGATATTGACATCGGCGAGGACCTGATTTGAATCAAGTAATTCATAAGCTCTTAGCGCATCGAGTCTGCCATAGCCGCGTTCTGGATGCCACGTATTGTTGGGGTCTGCCGGGTTGGTCGGATTACCGGATCTGTCTTTGATATTCGGAAATGTTGAATTGACAATGACGGCTTTTATGACTTCATTGTGTCCGTCATTGGGGTTGTTGGTGTTGTCGGCCAGACCTAATAAAAGTGCAGCTACTCCCGCCGTATGTGGTGCTGAAAAACTTGTTTCTCCTCCGGCTGATGTCCAGGTAAGCCAGCTTGTATCACTGCTGCCACTGGGCACAGTTTGATTTTGAACAGGGGCGGCCAGTTCAGGTTTGTTCCTGCCGTCCTGTGTAGGTCCCTCGCAGCTTATGCTACCGATGCGACCATAAACGTCCGGGTTTGTAATTCTGAGTCCGCCGGTTGTTATGCCGTTGTATGCGTCGCCGAAAATGGTGATCCTGTTGGTTATCAGGATGCCGCAGGCGTCATAAAGGAAATTACCCGCGGCATTGGCAAAAACTACGTCATCATTGTACGCATAGTAGTCATATATTTTGGTCCAGATACTGTTACCATCGGGTATCGCCAGGATACTGTCATACAATTGAATCCCGGTAACAATAACCCGGCAATTTTTTACGCTGATTAGATAGTCCAGCGCTTCTGTAATATAGGTAAAGCTAATGCTGTCACCGTCATCGACAACTCGTGCACTGTGGATATTCGCACCAGGCGCGACGCCAAGGTCGTTTGGATGGGCTGCGCCGCCTCTGCTGGCGACTACGCCGGCAACCCAGGTATCGTGACTTGAATATTGTATTCCATCACCGGTGAAGTCGTATGCAAAGGCGTTTGGGTCACCCTGGGCGTTCTTGAAGGCCTCATGTGTTACGCGTGTATTGCCAGCCGAAATTAAACCGACGTTAATTCCATCACCGGTTTCGCCGAGTGCGTGCACAGCTTTGGCGTTTGAGCCGTCTGGTCCTGTCGATTCTGCCAAGCCGTGTGCTTTGGGCATAAGTGTATGCGGACACAAAGCTGTGCCGGCGATTATGAAAAATATTGTTTTACAGATGTACCTTCGCACATCACCCTCCGGTCGCGAACAGAAATTTCCCAAAACACCGCATTATATCAGATTTTGAGCCGATTTTAAAGAAAAAACCGCCTCTCTTCTTTGATTTATAGTCTAAAGGGGCGATTTGAAGGGTTTTTTACCCCCGATTATTCAGCGCGAGTCAAAGGGGTTCTTCTGACCTTCACCTTCTGTAATTCTTCGCGGCGAACGTCCGGCGTTGATATGGGATTAACTGGAGACGAAGGGAATCGAACCCTTATTCCCGCAATGCGATTGCGGTGTGCTCCCGTTACACCACGTCCCCAGAAAGTTATTGGGTCTTATTCTATTCGGTTGCGTTTTCACACCACAGTGTTTTGTTATTCACCGCGGCCTTTTTTCTTTGTTGCTTCTGATTTGCTGTAACCGCAGCCGGGGCATTTGTCGCCAAGTTTTGGAGAGACCCTCTCTCTTATGAAGACCAGTCCGCACTTCTCACATTTTTCAGCGAGGTAGGCGGTGTTTTTGCCGCACTTTTCGCAGCGGATTGATGCCGGTCCCATGGATGATGATTTGCTTTCCTGCAGCTGTTTGAAGTATTCTTTCTCGCTCATTTCGTACGCGGCGTTGCAGTCCGGATTGACGCACTTCAACCAGATGGTCGCGTTGGCTGGGATGCGGCGGGAGCCTGTGCTCCCGCGCATGCTCCTGTAAGCTATCGCAACGGCAGCAACCAAACAGACCACAATGGCGGCGATCATAACCGACTTTCTCGTACTATCTTCCATATCTAAGGCCTCCAAAATTGTTAAAAAACCATACCGATGTTTTACGTTTGGTACCGTACCAATTGTTATGTTGTTTGTCAAACGTCTTTTTCAAGTGCAAATTGACTATGTGTTTTTTTGGCACTGTGGCTTGTCAGAGTACTCTTTGCAGAATCCTGGCGGGTTCCTCAGGAAAGCCGGTGCGGGCGGATACATATGCCGACTCGATAACAGCCATATCTCTTAGATTGTCTCTGCCGCTGCTGCTGAGCTTGTTTTTGTCAGGTGTTAGTATGCTCAAAGCGAAGTTTTCCAGAGATTTTGTCATCAGGATAAACGGGTTGTCATCGTATTCGGTTTGCTCAGTAACGTTGTCGTGGGAATCGCTGATGGTAAAGTGGGTGCTGTCGGTCGTTAGAATTTTATCTTTTCCATAAACTTTCAGATATTTCTGTTCCGGACCGAAGGCCCTGCTGGCAATTAGATTTCCGAAGGTGGAGTCGGTGAATTTCATCGCCAGGACGGCGGTATCTTCTGTAAGGTAAAGTCGCTGTTGTTTGTCGCCGGCGGTGTTGGTGTTTAGGGCATAAACCTGCTGAGGGATGCCGAAGATTGATGCTGTCTGATTGATTAGCTCATAGCAGTCCCGCAGGAGCACGCCGCCGCCGGCCAGTTTCGGGTCGCTCTGCCAGGCGGGATGCGGCTGACCAGCGACAGTGCAAACAGCGGTTATCAGGAAGACTTGTTCGATTCGGCCCTCTTGCAGGAACTCCCGCAAGGCGATAAAGCTGCGGGCGAATTGGCTTATGTTGGCGACGGCGAATTTTATGTTTTCATTTTCAGCAAGCCGGACAAATTCGGCTGCTTCTTCGAAGTTCCGGGCCGGCGGAGGCAGCTTCAGTACATTGAACTTCTTTTTCATTGCCGTTTTGACGTGCCTGTCGCAGCTGTGCAGGCCGGCTGCAACCAGCAGGCAATCGAACTGGTTCTGTATTATGAGCTGACGGTAATCGTCGTATGGGGCGCATTTGTACTTGTCGGCTGCCGATTCGGCGAGGTTTGTGTCTGTGTCGGCGACAGCCGCAATCTCGAAGTAGCTGATTTTGCTTGCTGCTTCGAGCAGGAGTTGGCCGTTGTCATCGAGGCCGAGCACCGCCGTTTTTAGATTATTTTCGCCCATACACGCTGTCCATAGGTAACTATAGGCTGCCGTGCACAGGTCACACCAAGAACCTAAGCAGCGAATGAGCGTTTCCGAAAACCAGGTCGCGACACTCTTTCGCCTGGCCAATGGTTATTGATGTACTGTGCGCCGCTCCGTTTCTGAACGACTCAATGAATCGCCCCCAGTCCTTGATGAATTCGCTTTCCAAAAGGCACGCTGCCTTCTTGTGTTTACGCAGGTGAGCAACGAGCATTCCCAAGACCGGGGCCGGTTTAACTTCCTGTCGAACTCGCAATAGTATATGCCACATCGCCCCCATGGTGAGACTCTTATCTTCGGAGAGAAACATCCTCAACTCACTGATAGTGCGTTCAGCAGCACGCCGGTCTGATGGCGAGGGCGGAATCGGGCCAAAATCGCATTTATAGATGCTTTCATTAGCCGCAAGGCCGTCTCGACGCAAAGATTTTCTGAATGATTCGAAGAACGTCTTGTGGATATGGCACTCCAACGCCTTTGCGTACTCAATCACAACGGGCGCGTAATCTGCATTTCCGACATCCAGTCTTTCGAGTTCTTTGAGAAGTATCTCGCCGGTACTCAAGAACCGTCTCACTTCGTCATCAAGATTGTCCCATTTTGTTCCAAATAGCTCTATGATATCTTCTAACTGGGCATCCCAACCAGTGTCCGGCGCGTATTTGGATTCCAACATCCTCAATTCATGGCTCGTCTGATTGTGGAAGATATCCATGTATTCGGCGGAGTCTGCTGGAGATTTAGCCTCGCATTCCTGTCTCGCATGCTGTGCCGCGTCTATCGCCCTATTGATGTCGCTAAGTCCGAGGGTGTACAAGATAGACTCGACATCGACTGACACTTTTTGCCGGATCGCCACCTCCTCAATAAAGAACTTCATAGCAAGCCTGATGGCATCTTCACCTATTTCCAGCCGGTCATTGGGCTTTGCGAAGTATGAAAAAAGGGTCAAGGCGCCAGCTAGCTTGATCGCGTTCTGCCGGACGCGGACACTGAACAGAATATCGCTCTTGATCTGTGACAGGACCATCTCTTGTGCTTTTTCTAATTCATGGAAGAACGTATCGCGCAAGACAACCGTCTTCCTCTTAAACCGGTCTTTGACCAGCGGATGCTCGGTCTGAATGGCATAAACAAGCGTCAGGTGATCGCGTATTTCGCCGGCCAGCCGCATCCGCAGCCTCCCCATCGCCAATTCTCTTTGATTACGAGATAGCTCCCTCAGACGCTGCTTGGTCATACGATGCATGCGAACGAGCATGCGGTCCTCTATGGCGTTGAAATTCGGGTCCGCTACCGTAACGCGGTAGCCGGTGTCTTTGCTCACCTGCGTGTTGTAATTCGTCGAAAAGAAGCAACTAAACTGATACGGACCAATCGTCTCTATCTTGGTTTCGTAACGGATCTTCCCCTGTTCCAATGCAAGTTTGAGCGGCTCGACCATTCCTTTGTAACGAAACCAGTCGTTAAATTCGGTCACCACAAAGTTAAACCGCTTTCCTTGGTATGCTTCCCCTATCCTGATGAAATTCGCTGGCGTCATACCCCCGCAGTAGCGATTCAGTCCGGGTAATCCGTGGGCACGTACGTTCTTCGTTTCATCGCCCAGCATCAGGTCTTTCACGGAGAAAGTTTTCCCGGTGCCGGGAGCGCCGAATAGGGCCAGGTGAAATCCGGTGTTGCCGGCTCGCGTACCTTCTGGATTGACAATCTCCGTTGCGGTCATCCCGTATTGGTGAGCCAAAGCCAGCAGCACGTCGAAATACAACATCGGCCCAAAAAGCTCTTCCAGGTAATGCGTAACTAAACCGAGACTCATCTGCTCGCGGCCAAATTCCAGGGTTTCTTCGAGCCGATTAGCAAGCACGTCACGAAGGTAATCCTCGAACTCCTTTTCCATCTGCTGCACATAAACCAGCTCAGCTTGCGCGGCCTCGGAGTTGATTACAGGCAGTTCCTGACTTCTCGGCGAAGCCAATACGCGCCGCAGCAGCGAAACCATTTCTGCGTAAAGCGCGTAGGTCGTAACGTCCTTCGCGGTGCCGGGCAGCTTACGAATGAGCTTAAAGCCCAGCAAACTATCCAACGTGTTCCTCCACCGCCTGAACCTGGCTTTGATGACGGTGAAATCGGCCTGGAATCCAGGCTGATTAAGAAAATATTCCAGCACCTCACGGGCCTCCCGTTCAGCTGTAAGGCATTGCAGGATATCAAGCTCTACCTGGTTCCAGACATTTCCCGAACGGATTTTCCCGTTCTGAATGGTATAATACTGCCCGAAATAATTGTCGGGAAACGCTGCCGGGGGTCTCATATTCATACCCAGCATGTTCCGGGTTGTGCCGTTTATGGCCTCAAGAAATTGTTCCTCGCTCAGGCTGTTGGCGTACGATTGCGCCCGAATAATACTCATGTTTAGACATTGCTGGAGGAGCTCACGGCGTTCCTGCAATTGGTCTGGAGACAGATTCATTATTGTCCCCCGTTGATAAAGTGTTTTATTTTCTCAAAATCAACCGCTGCATCCGGGTGTCGGATATCCAAATCCTCGAGATAGATATACCCGATTTTCTTGTGCAATCCATCTTTTCGGTTGGCCGGAGACCCAAGCTTGTTGCGTACTTCGTTACCTCGCGATTTTGGCACAACTAAATAGAGTTCAACCTCTGACTCCGGCGCAGCGGTCAACAGATTCCTGAACCTGTCAATCCCGCTGGTAATAGTGGTTGTTCGTTCAACTTCAAACGCCGCCACAATGCCCCGCCCGCCGTTGTGCCATATCACGTCTATTTGTTCGATGATATCACGGGCCGCTTTCGGCATGCCCTGTACCCGCTGCGGCAAGTCGCTGCTCCTATGTCGGAATTCGGTGTATTTTATCTGCTCCGTGCGCCCGATGTGTGCCTTTAGTTTTCGCAAGCTGGCAATTTCCACTAATCGTGCAATCGCAAGGTCGTGGTCAGACTCCTCGCTGGTGGCCAGCCGATACTCAACATCCGCCCCAACTTCAGCGAAAAGCTTCTCGCGCTCGATGTCTTCTTTTAGTTTCCAGACCTTTCGCCCCGCTTTTCCCTTGCTTACCTTGACTGCTGCGGCTTGAGAAATCGGTATTAGCGTTGCAATGCTGTTTAAGACCTGCTGAATCTCCCTCGCTTCGGCCATGTTGGAGTTTATCAGGTTTTCGTAGATGGTATTAAGAATATCGTCCTGCGTAGCAAATCCCCGCGAGTAAAGCAGCCGCCGGATTAGGTACTCAATTCTTGCTTCCACCGGCACAAAGTCCAACTCTTCATAAGAGGCCTTGTAGTGCTGCTTGCTGTATTCTTCGAGTGCCTGCTTCAGTTCGTCACCGGGATTGGCTTTCAGTCGCCACTTCCCGTCTCTTTCCTCAAAATTATTCGTTAAATACGGAACAATCTCTTTTTCGCTGATTTTATCCAAAAGATTATTGTTCAGCAGCCACGGCATCAGCTTCATATAAATAATCGATAGTGATGCTCCCTTGTGGTGAAGTACCGCCTCCGCCGCCAGCCGCTCTATCTGTCTTCCTATCTCCGCGTGCTCAATCTGCCTAAACTCAGGTTGCTTTTCCACCTTTTGAAATGACAAAATAAAATCACCAAGCATCGAACCACTGGCTCGCGTGTGCATTGTATTTTCATAATGTTTTATTGCTGGCTGATAAATCATTCCATCATGTTCAGCTAACCGGAAACCTGCGTCATGTGCCGCAAGATGTATCGCATTCCAAACCTCGAACTCTCTGTTATGAAACGTCATTACCATCCACCTATTTGGTTTGAGTACGCGGTGGCATTCTTTGAATATTTCGTACAGCTTATCGCGATAGAACTTTATTCCTTTTTGAAGGAAAGGATTGATTACTGCTTCATCTACTCTGGGTATAAGCCCACAATTGTAGCAAGAGATGCTTTCTGGCAGCCATACTGTCCAGAACTCACATAGTTCGGCGTACTGTACGTTCTCTCCGTAAGGTGGGTCTGTGATTATCACATCAACAGACCGGTCTGGTAGTGGCAATTCATGGGAAGATCGTGTCATAAGCATGAAAGTTCCATCTTGCTTTAGTTCAGCAAAGTCGCTTGCTTCCACCGCATATTCCCCTATATCAGAATTGCTCTGCTTCTTACCCTTTACAAGGGCGTTATATCTATTCTGAAAACTATCAAACGCATTTTGTTCAATCCATACTTCCGGTAGCCAATAGTTGTGCCCTGCCCATTCAATCGGCTTTCCACCCTGCCAACCGCTTTGCCGAAAAACAAACTTGTTTGTAAAACGTAAAGATGCGCTGAAAACTTGCCAAAAGAAAAAATTCCTGCATCTATTAACAGTGGTTTTCATAATCCCATTAGCAAGGAGATTACGCAACGTAAAAAACTTCCAATAATGGTCAAAGCCTCTCTCTCTGACAGCCCACTTGTCTATTTTCCATGAGGGAGGAATCTCAACATCTGGAATAAACTTTCTATATGGCTTTGCTAATTTATCAAATTCAGATTCGACTTTTTGGGCTAATTCAATGTCGTTTTCGTCAGGTGGTCTGATGGTTTTTTCGTTGCACTTTGGGCAACTTACAAATACATTTATCATCACCGGCAATTTGCGTATGGTCTTCAGCGGATGTATAGTCGTCGTGCATTTCTTGCATTGATATGTCCCTGCTCTGAGCTTCTTACATTCAGAAACTATGTTGTCTGTATGACATTCCGGACATTCATACACGTTAGACCATTCAAACCAGTCGGCTGGAACTTCTTTTTTACATTTTGGGCATTTCGTCAAATAAAGGGAGTCAATTCTATCTTTGACTTCTCCCTCGATACGTTCAAATTCCTTTTTGAACTTTTCAAGGTCACATGGTAAAACTTCGCACCGCGTAACGAACGTAGCTAAAGGATTGATATCCACGCCGATAACTTTTCGACCAAGACGAAGTCCTTCAACAACTGTAACGCCGCCTCCGCAAAATGGGTCGAGAATAATGCTGTTGGGATTTGAGTAGTGTTCGATAAGAGACCGAAAAACGCTCCAGGGTCGCCGGGCAAAATACCGGTGCATCTTGTAAACCGGCGTATGGGGCTTGGCGACCACGGCGTGGTCGATTGGTTTCAGCTTGTCCAAATCCTTTAAGTCGTCGGGCATATTCCCCGTAGCTCCTTCCATAGACCTCATTGCCAGAAGAGCAACAAAATCAATCTACCAGAATATACACCAATTGGCAACTGCGGAGCCAGCGTGCAAATTCGCGCGAGGGGGTACTTCAATCATGGTCCAAAACGTGTCAATTTTTGTTATTTTTTGCTAATTTTTGTAAATTTTTGTAAATTTTTGTTAATTTTTGTAAATTTTTGTCAATTTTTTTCGTCAACAAGCGCGTTTGATGCGAACTTTTCCCTATTTCGCCCGCGCGTTTGTTGCGAAAACGTGTTCGATTTTGTTCTTTTTGTAAATTTTTCTTGCCTCTCTTGCCTCTTCAACAGGGGGCTGAAATAGGGGTAAAAATTGCGGCAATCAATATAAAGACTTTGATTTGCCCCTAAATTATTTATAATACGAGTGTTATCGATAATTTTTGAGCCAAGGCTATGGAAACTGGTTTTGACAAACTAAGTGACGCTGAATTGCTCGTCCGCTACGCCGAGGGTGAGGAGGACGCTTTTCGCGAGATTGTAAGTCGTTACAAGAACGGCCTTTACGCATTTTTGAGGCGTTTTATAAACCAGCAGAGTGTTGTTGAGGAGGTCTTTCAGGAGACGTTCTTACAGCTTTTTATGAGCCGGGACAGCTTCGACCCGAGCCGGCCGCTGCGGCCGTGGCTGTTCACTATAGCAGCAAATAAGGCCAAAGATTACCTTCGCAAACAACATCGAACAGCCGCTATTCCCCTCGGTACTATTTCAGAGCAGGATGAGATGTCGTTCGACGATATGCTAAACTGCTTAACTTCCGACACAAGAGTACCTTACGAAAGCCTCGAAAGGGATGAGATGGCCAGGCGTGTTAGAGCGGTTATAGCGGATATTCCGGAAAGCCTGCGAGAAATTTTGATTTTAGCTTATTTTAATGAATTTTCATACAAACAAATGGCTGAGATATTAAGTATACCAATAGGCACGGTCAAAAGCAGACTGCACACGGCTGTCGGGCGTTTCGCGAGGGACTGGAAGGCAGCCGGAAGGAGCAAGAAAATTCGATGAGTACGTTGGACAATCAGCAAAGACAATTGATATTTGATTACAGCCTGGGTTTAACGACCAAAAAAGAGACTGCCGAAGCCGAGGAGCTGATTGGCTCCGATAAACAAGCTGCCGAACTTCACGCCGCCTTACAATCCATTACCAGTGCACTTGACAGCTTAGAGCCTGAACAGTGCCCGGACGAGCTGGTAGAGCGGACGATTTTGCGTCTTACAAATACTGCCCGTACAAGCGAGGCCCGGCTTGCTCAATTGCTTGCGGATGAACAGGCGAAGACTGCTGTCAGGCCGTGGCGTCTGTGGTGGAACGCAGGGCGGGTTTTGGCGGCGGCAGCGGTGATTTTGATAGCGGCAGGCGTCTGGTTTGCCCCTCTGAACTTTGTTCGCCAAAACTACTACCAGCAGCGGTGCCAGATGCAGCTTGCCCGGATAGCGGATGGGATAAAACAATATATGGCTGACTATGATGGTCAGATGCCTGCTGTCGCGACAACAGCGGGGTCGCCGTGGTGGAAGGTGGGTTACCAGGGGAATGATAACTACTCAAATACCCGCCATCCGTGGCTTCTGGTACGAGGTGGTTATGTCGAGCCGGCCAACTTCGTCTGTCCCGGTGCGAGGCAAGGTCAAATGGTGCGGCTCGACGGCTTACAAGTGAAAGACTACAATGATTTTCCCGACAGGAAGCACGTGACATTCAGCTTTCGGATAAGATGCGATAAGCCACAGGGTGCGAGTCCGACAGGCCAAAGGATTTTAATATCAGATTTGAATCCGCTTTTTGAATCGCTGCCGAGACCGGATGCCAAGACACTCGTAATTCAACTCAACAAAGAACTATCAAATCTCAACAGTGCCAATCATAATCGCAGAGGACAAAACGTTTTGCTCGATGATGGGAGTGTGAAGTTTCTGAAGGCGCGATGCTTCGGCGCCGCAGAGGACGACATATTTACACTGCAGAACACAAAAGTCTATCAGGGCGTTGAAGTACCACTGTGCGAATCAGACACTTTCCTTGCCCCGTAATTTGGGGTCATATCCTGTAAGTTTCGAACTTAACTGCTACTGCCCAAGCCCTGAAAACCGCTGCAAGTTGATAATTGACAGAGAATAATCAATAGTCAATAATCAATCAACCAGCCGAAGTGGCGGAACTGGCAGACGCGCGGGACTCAAAATCCCGTCGGGCTTAACCCCGGTGAGGGTTCGACTCCCTCCTTCGGCAGTGTGATTTAGCGTACGGCGTTTAGCATATAGTGCATAAGGGTTAGAAGACAAAAGACGCGTGTAGTTAGTACGTTGATAGTTTAGCGACACGTATCGGGAAAGTGCCTGATGCTTCTGAAGGAAAAATTAGAATCCACGGGGTACACGTTATTCAGGTGGAGAAGTTTCTTGCCGCTGCTTACAATAATCCTTTTCCTGATTGTCATGAGAGACTTTTCGTACCCTCGTGGTAAGCATTATCTGGCCTTACTGTGGGAGAGTGGTTGTTTTGTTGTTTCACTATTTGGATTGGCAATCCGAGTTTTTACCGTTGGTTGTGTTCCTAAAGGGACATCCGGCAGGACGACGGGAGAACCAAGAGCAAGCGTTCTCAATACTACGGGGATGTATTCCGTAATCAGACATCCATTGTACACGGGTAATTTTTTCATATGGCTCGGCGTTTCAATGTTTCCGCGCTCCTTGTTTTTTACTATAGCGATTATTTTACTTTTCTTTCTGTACTATGAACGAATAATCCTTGCAGAAGAAAAGATTCTTCACGAAAAGTTCGGTAATACGTTCGTTGAATGGACAAACAGAACGCCGATACTGTTTCCCGGATTCAGGAACTGGCAGAAAGCGGCTTTACCATTTTCGCTGAAGACTGTGCTTAAAAGGGAGTGCTCTACTTTTTTTGCTATAATAGCTGTATTTACTTGTCTGGAAATAGGAGGAGATTTATTCTATTTAGGCAGATTGCAATTTGACCCGGTCTGGGTATTCATATTTTCGACAGGATTGTGCACATACGTAATACTGCGAACCTTGAAAAAGATGGGTTTTCTGGATGTAGAAGGAAGATAACATGTAACCCTAACCGAAGGAACCACGGAGGTGAGGGTTAGTTCTTATAGGGATTTGTGTATGGACGTGCACGAAAGCAGACTACTATTTAAGGTTGCACGCCGGCGGATAACGGTTTCCCGCATTTTTGCCATTCTGGTTGTGCTATTGGCAATTTTTACGGAGTCCTCATTCAAACAGGGCGGTTTGACAGACATATTATTCGAAACATTCGGTTTATTCCTGCTCACGGTTTGCAGCGCCGGCCGGCTGTGGGCATTGTTATACCTCAGCGGTTACAAAAAACGTGAGCTGATTATGGAAGGCCCTTACTCGATGGTACAGCACCCTTTGTATGTTTTTAGTCTCATAGGAGCGATTGGCATCGGATTAGCATCAGAGAACATTCTTGTTCTGGCGGTACTGGTCATTTTCTATTTGTTGTACTATCCTCTGACAATTTTTGTAGAGGAAAAGAAGCTGGCGGACAAATTCGGCCAGGTGTATCTCGATTACGCCAAACGCACACCGCGATTTCTGCCCAAACTGTCGCTGTATAAGAGCAGCGCACAATATCAAATAAACGCGGATATTTTTGTAAAGAGACTGGTATTTGGGATGTGGTTTATCTGGATTTTTATTATTCTGCACATTATAGAGGCGCTTCAACAGAGCGGCCATATACCCGTGCTTCTGAGGGTGCCGTAGGCTGAGGAGATTTTGCCCATACCTGTTACTTGGTGACAAAGGGTGATAGTTCACGGAGGCGGTTGATGATGGGCGGCAATTTTTCGATTGTGTAATCGACTTCCTTTTCGGTGTTGTATCTACTGAGGCTAAATCGGATTGAGCCGTGAGCGGCGGTGAAGGGAACGCCCATTGCA
>Ga0315282_10001241_pt1 | contig 48770 bp, 49 predicted proteins | sample YL17G07_20_MG_FD_203693 | JGI IMG/M metagenome (GOLD analysis project Ga0315282, IMG submission 203693) | Sediment microbial communities from Yellowstone Lake, YNP, Wyoming, USA - YL17G07_20 | ecosystem: Environmental > Aquatic > Freshwater > Lake > Sediment | place: USA: Wyoming | collected...
GCGTTGAAGCGGGCATGGATTCATGGAAATCCGCCGCCAAAACCAGTTGACATTCGTCTCAAATGATGCTCGACTGAGCGGGAGACAGGAAGAATCAGCCAGTTTTATTTACCTGCGGGAGTACTGGAAAGGAGAAACTACCAAAACATGTTTTTTTGATAAATGGAAATGATACAATAAGATTATGTGGGAAAATCCCTCAAGATCCTTTAAGCCTTCGGCGAATTTACCAAATACTTCAACATGCCCTTTGGCACCTTTAGTTGCCATTGGTTGAATTGGTGTTCCTTTCGGTTCTTTGAAAGGAGTGTGGATTATCCCTATGGGCTTGTACTTTATTTCGTTGGACATTTTCTTCCTCTTGTATTGGTTAATGCAATTTATCAGTTCTATTTTTTAATTCATTTTTTGTACATGTTTAGCCAATCCAGCCTTCACGAAACGTGCCAATTCGCCAAGATAACCACATTTTTCGAGGGTTTTGGAAGAGATGGTGAAATTTTTTGGTAATCCCTGAAAAGCTGGAGTGAAGGTGTCTGAAAACTGGTTCAAATGGGAGATTTGCCCACGTTTACAGGTCTTTATATTGCCCGTGAGCTAAACACGTACCATTTTTTAAAAATTTATTCAATGCTTCTTCAACTGTTTTTTCATCGGTTACCACTGGAGTAATTCCATTGTCCGTCAAATCATTGTAAATTCTGTTCCCCATTCCATAACTGATAACAAACTTGCAGTCCTTTACATTCCGTATCATCGTAATGTGGTCACAACTGCCACATTCGCCAGAACTCTTGCCAATATTTTCTCTGTACTCCCTGTTGATTGCCTTTCCATCTTTAATTTCGAAAACAACAAACCCCAATGCTCTCCCAAAGTGATGGGAGATTGTTTTTCTATTGTCACTCGCGATTGCCACTTTCATCGCGATTACCTCCCCTATAACGAAAACCTCTTCCTCTACCCATCACTTTGAAGTTTCCCCCCTCTATTTTCAGCGCTTTTCCATTTACAATAGAGTCAGCAATCTTTTTTCTTGCCGACGATAACAGCCTGTGAAAAGTTGGCTGCGAGATATTCATTTTTTTTGCTGCTTCCTCTTGCTCCAGTCCTTCCAGATCTTTTAATCTCACGGCCTCAAATTCATCAACAGTCAATATAGATTCCTCTAAATCAATCATCCTAATCCCCGCTGGTTTAAAGTATGTCACGTTTGGCTGGAAGCCCACCATTCTGCAAAGTCTCGGTCTTGGCATTTTCAATCGTGCTCTTTGAACGCCCTGTCCTGCTCGGAATCATTTTTTCTAATCCACTCGATCAACATTGCTGCATGTTCTTTTTCTTCATCTCTGTTATGCTCCAATATTTTTTTCAGTCCAGCATCCTTGACATTTTCTATTCTTTCTTGATACCAATTTATTGCTTCTAGCTCCTCAATCAGCGACTGTCTTGCTCTCTCCAAATCCTTGGTTTTGTCTGTAAGATTCTCCCTTCCTTCATGTTCGCCTGTCATCCAATTACCCGCCTAGTTCCATCAATTTCTTTTCTATCTCTTGTTTTTCAGCTTCAACTTCTTTAAGCCCTGCTTCCAGAATTTTCTTTTGTTCTTCATTGGTCAAAGTTACCGGCTCTGCGTATCTCCAACCAAATCCTCTACCGAAACCTCTTCCAAACCCCCTTCTGCAAGCCAGGCCTCTACCACAAGGCCCAAACCCTCCTCCTGTCATAGGCCCGTATCCCATTGGTCCTGTTCCATCAAATCTTGGCATTTTTATCTCCTCCCATGCTTTTATGAATATATATTCATAATACTATTTAAATCTTTTGACTGGCATCAAGACAGTACTGGGAGTAAAACTAGAGGATTAAAAAAATCGATGTAATATCTTGAACCCGCGAAATGTGATACAATGCCCTCTCGCTCAGCCTCGGCGTTGAACTTTTTTACGGGAAAAAATTGTAAAAGATTGGTCCGACAAAAAATTATGGTCATTCTTCAATCCATATCCTGCCTCGCCCATCTCTTTTACAATAATTTCTTTATGCACGTAATGTCCAAAAATTCTGTGAAAGCTGAAAAGTCCACTGCGCTTGTAATCTACAATTGCAATCCTTCCCTTTGGTTTCAATAATCCTGCCAAATTCCTAAAATATTCAACTCGGTTTGGTAAATGATGGTACACGTTGCGTAAAAAAATGAGATCTAAACTTTTTTCGGGGAGAGTTAATTTGTCCTCCGCGGTAAGTACCGTTTTAACGTTGCTCAACCCTTTTTCCTCAGCACTGTTCCTGATAAATTCTAAAAATTCTGGATTGGTATCAACTGCATACACATTCCCTTTCCTTTCCACAGCGCCGGCAAATAGTATAGAAAAATAGCCGCCTCCGGCCCCAATATCGGCAATATTTTGTCCCGGCTGCAATGCTAGGGTTTCTAAAATCTGACCAGCTTTACTTTTTGAACCAGAAGCTTGTTTGTTAAACATCTTTGCTTTAGAGTTTTTCATGCCGAGAATTCAATCACCTCCCGGGTTTTCCATCACAAATATCATTTCTGCCGTGACTTCTCCAGCTCAAACACCTTTTCGAGCAGCGGCATCGGCAAATACCCGTTCTTCAGTATCTTGTCGTTGAAGTACCTCTCGCTGTATTTCTCCCCCATTTTCTTCCTGACCTTCTCGCGCAGCTGGAGTATGAGGTGCTTTCCCAAAAGGTAAGAGAGGGCATAGCCGGGGGTCTTGGTGTACCTCCTGACCTCGCTCACGGCCGCATCTCTCGGCATCCCGGTCTCCCTCGCCAACATTTCTACCGCCTCTTCAAATTTCATCGCCCCCTGCGACAGCTTCACGTCCACGATGATCCTGACCGCCCGCCATATTTGGTCGTTCACCTGGACGAACTCCTCCTCCGAGCCTTTCAGGTGGCCGTGCTCAAGCATCATCTGCTCGCAGTAGTGGGCCCAGCCCTCGACCGTCTCCGTCGCCCCGTAAAGCTGCCTGACCACGGAGGTCCTGTTTGAAATCGCCCCCTGCAGGAAATGCCCGGGAAACGCCTCGTGAACAACCGTGTTCCTTATGGAAGGGTAGTTCAGGTGCCTGCACAGGTCCGAGGGATTCTTCGGCTCCGTGACCACGTATATCCCAACCGGCGGCCTGTCAAACTTGGACGGCATGTAGAGCGCGGCGAACGGCGTCAGGGTCGCCATGAAGTCGGGCGTCCTTTCGACCCTCAGCACTTCCGCTTCACCAACAGTCGCCAGGTCCTTTTCAATGATGAACTGCCTGGCCCTTTTGACCTCCGCCCTCACGAAATCCAGCGCCTCCCTGAAGGTCTTCGGGCAGTCGCTCTCGACAATCTTTGACGCCTCTTCAACCGACTTCCTAGGGGCGATCTTCCCGGCTATCTTGCTCCTTTTTTCCTTCAGCTCCGCGAGAAACTTCACCCCCAGCCCATGGATTTCATCGGCCGACAGCCCGAGGTCTCTCAGCCTCAGCAGCTTCTCAAACTTCTCTCTCCCCAAAGCCCAGTCTTCCTCGGCCTTCGGCAGAAGCTCCCTCAACCAATTCTCATGCACAACCAGGGACTTTTCCAGCTCCCCGTATGCATCCTCCAGTCTTTTTTGAACATCTTTCGAAACCCTGCCCCGGGAGCTTTCCAGCACCGTCTTGAAGAACCCGGGTATGCTACCGCAGGTTTCCAGCGCTATTTCTGTCCAGAGCTTGACCGGCGCGGACCTCTCAAACCTCGTCCTGAACTCCTCCAGATATTTCGGGATCTTCTCCATCCGCGAGGCAATCGAGTCCACTCTCCTTTCAAATGGCGCGTAATCTTTTACAAACATCACGAACAACAGCCCGCCCAAACCATCCAAGGTCTCGGGGTCCCGCTCGTGAACCCTGAAATCCCTGAAGTAAAACCGGCCTATTTCAAGAGTCATCCCAAGGACGTCCCAGTCAATCCTGTTTTCACTTCTCAACTCCTCTCGTCTGACCTCTTTCTTGAGCCGCTGTACCCATTCTTCAATAAGCTTCAGGTTCTGCTCAACGTTGGCCGTGGAACCATCCGGCAGAAGGTCGTCATAAGGGTCGTGCAGGCCGAGATGCGTGGCGAAGTCCGGGTTCAGCTCCAGCAGTTTCTGGAACATCTCGCCGTTTATCCTCTCGAAATCCTCGTTTGCTCCCAATGCACCGCCATGCTACACTGTCACACAGAAAGGATTTAATTACCTCCCTGAGAAAAGCATCCGGGTAACATGTCCTGGAAATGCATGGGTTGCGGCAGAACCTTTGACGCCCTCCCCGAACGCGTCCGGTGCCCCTACTGCAACAGGAAAATATTCGCCAAGAGCAGGCCCGAGAAGATAGTCAAAAAGGTCAATGCCGTGTAGGCAAATCTTTGTAAACAATCAATTTTAAATCCTCTGCCTTTAGTTTTCACCGTGGTCGAATGTTCTGGTCAAAAGGCTTCAGGGGAGGCATCCATCCCCCGCACTCGAAGTTCACGTCCGGCAAAAAGATAGAGAATGCCAAGCTGCCAAAAGTCGCAGTTTTCCCGATTTGCCAGCATGTGGGTGCCCCGTGCGACCCTCTTGTTAAAGTTGGAGATGAAGTAAAAGCTGGCCAAAAGATAGCAGATTCAAATGCCGTCGTTTCGGCGCCGATCCATTCCAGCATCTCAGGAAAAGTTGTGGAGATTTCCCCGAGGCTAACGCCCGCCTGCGCGGAGGTTTCAAGCATCATCATAGAATCAGACGGAAAAGACGAGTGGGTTGAGACCTCAGGCCTGGACATGGAAAAAGCCTCCAGGGAAGAAATCCTGGCCAAGATCAAGGATTGCGGGATAGCCGGCCTGGGCGGGGCGGCGTTTCCAACCCACGTGAAGCTCAACCCTCCGAAAGACAAGAAGGTCGAAGTCCTAATCGTAAATGGCGTGGAGTGCGAGCCCTTCATAACCGCAAACCACAGGCTGATGCTTGAGGAGGGAGAAAAAATTTTGGGCGGTGTCGGGGCCGCTGCAAAGGTTTTGGGGGTTCAGAGGGTAATAATTGCGATTGAGGACAACAAGCCTGACGCAATTGAAAACATGAAAAAACTGGCCGGGGGAGAGTTCGAAGTGGTTGCCCTCAAGACCAAGTACCCACAGGGCGACGAACGGCACCTCATAAAGACCATCCTTAACCGAGAGGTTCCCGCTGGAGGCCTGCCCTTCGATATCGGGGCGGTTGTCCTAAACGTGGAAACAGCGAAGGCCATCCACGACGCCCTTTCCAAGGGCCTGCCCCTCGTCGAGCGCGTGGTTACCGTGACCGGGGACGTGAATGAACCAAAGAACATGCTGGTGAGGATAGGGACTCCGTTCACCCAGCTTATAGAGGAGTGCGGCGGCCCGGTGGGAAACATCAAAAAACTTGTGTGCGGCGGCCCGATGATGGGCATAGCCCAGCCGGGGGACGCGTCCGTGGTCAAGGGCTCAACATGTGTGCTTGTTCTCAACGAGGCCAGGGCGAAAGAATACGAGGAAAAGCCGTGCATAAGGTGCGGGAGGTGCGTCGACGCCTGCCCGATGTCACTGCTGCCTGTCACCCTCTCCAAACTTGTCGAGCGCCGGAAGTTCGACCTGGGCACGGAGTACAACATCATGAGCTGCGACGAGTGCGGATGCTGTTCTTACGTCTGCCCGTCGAAAATCCCGCTTGTTGACAGGATAAGGCAGGGGAAGGCTGCCGTGAAGGCGAAGGTCAAAAAATGAAATGCGTTGTTTCTTCTTGGCCCCACATAAGGGACGGAGTAACGTCCAAAGAGATAATGCTCGCCGTGGTCATCGCCCTGCTCCCTGCCACGGCTTTCGGGGTCTGGGCATTTGGGCTCAACGCCCTGCTAATAATAATCACTTCAATTGTCTCGGCTGTGGCCACTGAATTTGTGGCCTTCAAGCTGATGGGAAAGAAGTTCGTCATGGACGGGAGCGCCGTCGTGACGGGGCTGCTCCTCGCCCTCACCCTCCCGCCAACATTGCCCCTGTGGACCACGGTCGCTGGGGCGGTCGTCGCCATCGGCATAGGGAAGTGCGCGTTTGGCGGGCTCGGGTACAACATCTTCAACCCCGCCCTTGTGGGGAGGGCCTTCCTGTCCCTCTCATGGCCTGCGCTCATGACCACCTGGGTGGCGCCCGGCACCCTCACCACCAGCGCAACGCCACTTACGGGCGCCAGCGTCAGCAACACGGACCTCTTCCTTGGGAACGTGGCGGGCTCTCTGGGAGAAATATCAAAGCTCGCCCTCCTCATCGGGGGCCTCTTTTTGATCGCGATGAAATACATTGACTGGAAAGTCCCGCTCTGCTACATCGGGACTGTTGGAGTTCTATCTTTGGCGCTTGGCTACGACCCAATCTTCAACATTCTAGTTGGTGGGCTCTTCCTCGGCGCCTTCTTCATGGCAACGGATTACACGACCACACCGATCACGAGAAACGGGAAGGTGATATTCGCCGTCGGGGCCGGGGCTCTCGTCGTCGCAATCAGGTCTTTTGGAGGGCTCCCAGAAGGCGTGGCCTACTCAATCCTCATCATGAACGCTTTCACGCCGTTGATCGAGCGGGTGACCAAGCCCCGCGTTTATGGAACTGGGAAGAAGGTGATGGGCAAATGAAGCTCGGAGTTCACGCGCGGTCTATCATTGTCCTCACCGTCATATGTCTGGTGTGGGGAGGACTGCTGGCGGCGGTCCACGACTTTACCCGAGAGAGTATAGAAAGGGCTGAAAACGCAGAGATAAACGCGGCGCTTTCCATTATATTTCCTGGCGGACAGTTCACATCGGAAAACGGATACTACGGCTGCACGGAAAACGGCGCGCTTGTGGGATACGCGATTATCTCCAAAGGAAAAGGCTATGGCGGGGAGATGAAGGTGATTGTTGGGGTAGGTCTGGACAACAGGGTGGCCGGCGTGTACGTGCTGTCGCACAGCGAGACAACTGGGATAGGATCGAGAGCCACCGAAAACGCGTTTCTGGGGCAGTTCACTGGAAAAACTCTGGATAACCTGCAGCTGAAGAAGAACGGTGGGGAGATAGACGCGGTCACCGGGGCGACGATAAGCTCCAACGCGGTTACCAATGCCGTCCACGATGGGATCCAGATACTCATTGAGGGGATCGGTGGTACTTGATGAAGCTCAAGGAGTTCACAAAGGGGATCATCAGACAAAATCCCGTGCTTGTGCTGGTCATAGGCCTGTGCCCGACGCTTGCAATAACTACAAGGGTGGAGAACGCCATCGGGATGGCCGCGGCCCTCGCCTTCGTCCTCATCTCTTCTAACCTTTTGATCTCCGCCATGCGCAACTTCATCCCAAGAGAAGTGAGAATACCGGCCTACATAGTCGTCATAGCCAGCTTTGTGACAACGATCGAATTCATAATTCATGGGTCTTCCCCCGCCATCTACCAGCAACTCGGGATATTCCTCCCGCTGATAACGGTCAACTGTATAGTGCTCGGGCGGGCGGAAGCTTTTGCCTCAAAACGCCCCATGAAAGACACCCTTCTGGACACGGCGGGGATGAGCGTTGGATTTGCGGTTATAATTTTCGCCATCTCGGCGATAAGGGAATTCTTTGGAACGGGCCACATCGTGATTTTCGGGCAGGAGGTAGTCCCGAAGATTCTCGCCTCCCCGGCGGGCGGGATGATCCTGCCTGCGGGAGCCTTTTTGACGATGGGCGCCCTGCTCGCGATATTAAAGAGGTTGAAGGTGCTGTAGATGGCCGAAAACCTGATTGGCATTGTCATCTCGGCGGTGCTGATAAACAACATAGTCCTGACGAAGTTCCTGGGACTCTGCTCCTTCTTCGGGATTTCAACCAAGCTCAGGAACTCCATGATGATGGGGCTGGCCGTAATCTTCGTGATGGTGTGCTCCTCAATACTTACCTGGATAATTTACTACAGCGTGCTTGTTCCGTGCGGCGTGCAGTATCTGCGGATAGTGGTCTTCATCCTGGTGATAGCCGCCTTCGTCCAGCTTGTCGAGATGATCATAAACAAGTATCTCCCGGACATCTACACTGCGTTTGGGATTTACCTGCCTCTCATCACGGTGAACTGCACGATACTGGCAGTTGCCCTGATAAACGTCGACGTGGAAGCCTACTCATTCATTGGGTCGACAGTCAACGCCCTGGCAACCGGGTTCGGGTATCTCCTTGCCATCCTGATCATGGCGGGGATAAGGACCAGAATAGATCTTTATGAGCAGCCAGAATCGCTCAGAGGGATGCCAATCGCCTTTATAATAGCTGCCATTCTGGCGCTCGCTTTCCAGGGCTTCAGTGGGATGGGAGGATGATTGTAGAAATCGTAGTGCTGGGCGTGCTGGGCTTCGGGTTCAGCGTGGGGTTAGTGATGGCCTCCAAGAAATTCACCGTGACTGCAGATGAAAAGCTGGAGAAGGTGAAGGAGTTGTTGCCCGGCCGGAACTGCGGCGCCTGCGGGTTTGCCGGCTGCAGTGAATACGCGGCTGCCCTGATAAACGACCCATCTTTGATTCAGGGGTGCAAGCTCATGGGGGACGAAGAGCGGGAAAAAATGTCGGAGCTGCTTGGGGTCGAAAGCAAAAAGGTGGAGCGGCCCGTCGCCACGCCACTCTGCAGAAACGGCTCCGAGGTTAAGTTTGAATACAAAGGCATCAAAAGCTGCGCGACGGCGTCCGGGATCGGCGGCGGGTTCCTGGAGTGTAAATACGGGTGTTTGGGCCTCGGGGACTGTGCCGAAGCCTGCCCATTTGGCGCGATTGAAATGGTGAACGGCCTCCCCCAAGTAAACATCAATTGCACCGGCTGCGGGCTATGCATGAAGGCCTGCCCCAAGAATGTGATCACGCTTCTGCCCCGCGACGCAAAGCTGCTGGTGAGGTGCCACTCCCCTGAACCCGGCAAAGTCGTGGCCCGCGTGTGCAAGAACGGGTGCATTGCCTGCAGCCTCTGCGAGCGGGCCTGCCCGGTCCACGCGATAAAGATGGAGAACAACCTTCCCGTGATCGACCAAGCAGCTTGTACGGCCTGCGGGACGTGTGTTGAAAAGTGCCCGCGCCATGTTCTCGAACTCAAGTTCAGGGGGACAAGCCCCACGTAGCCGCTGGGTCTCTCATGGAGTCACGTGGGTCACTAAATTTTCAAAATCACAGGCGTTTGTTTTCACCATCTCCCCGTCCGCCGTGACTATGAGCCCCCTCAGCCCCAAGTTGTCCAGAAGCGCCTTTCCTTGGACGGGCCCGGCAACAAAAACCGCCGTGCTCAGGGCGTCGGCGTCAACCCCGTTCTCGTCCACCACTGTAACACTTATGCAGTTCTCCGCCGACATTCCAGTCCTTGGGTCAATGATGTGGTGAATCCTCTTTCCCCCCAACAGGTAGAACCTTCTGTAGTCGCCCGAGGTTGCCACATAGGCGTTCTCAAGGTTTAACGTCCCAAGTCGCGCGTATTCAATTCTGGGGTGCTGGATGCCTATCGTCCAAGCCATGGGGCCAAAACCAGTTATCTGCCCTCCCATGTCGACGAGGGCTTGCTTCACCCCTGCCTGCTTGAGCAGCCCAACCACCTTGTCCTCAGCGTAACCTTTCGCTATCCCGCCCAGCGTGACCTGCATCCCATCATTGAGGAACCTGACCCTTGAGTTGTTCTCGTCTATTTCCAAGTTTTCCCACCCGACGAGCGCCATTGCGCTTTGGAGCTGTGACGGGTCTGGCTCCCTCCCGCTTTCTTTCACCTTGTCCATCCACAAATTCACGAGTGGCTCCACGGTGATGTCAAATGAACCATTTGAAAGGTTAGAATAGTACTTCGACTTCTGAAGCACGTAAAGAACATCTGAAGAAACGTTAAACCACTCGGTCCCGCTGTTGTTCAAAGCGTAGATTTCACTCGCGGGGTCTGTCGTTGACATCAACCTTTCCAGCCTGTATATCTCGTCAAACGCCGCCCTGACCGCGCTTACGGCCGTCTCGGCGCTTGGGCCCCCAGCCATCTTGATGTTCTCGTCCTCCACAGTGATTGTCACGACTGTGTCCATGGCAACCCCCCTGCCCGTCACCCTGCCGTCCTGAATCTCAATCACCGGCCCACGCGCCTCTATGGAGCCAATCAGCGCGGCGGAGACAAGTGTCATCGCAACCAACCCGCCCGCAAGTTTCCCCGCCGTTCCCCGGCTCAGGAGCTTTGGCAGGAGGAACAGCCCCAAAAGCATGGCGACCTGGATCAGGAGGAGGCTGACGGACAACCCGATCAGACCAAAGCGGCTTCCAAGAGTGGCTATGCCCGTGACCCCCACGCCGATTGCCAGAAGGTTGGAGCCGAGCACCACCTTGGTGTTTTCCTCACAGTACAGCTTGGAACACCTTATCCCTGCCATTGTAGCCGGGACTATCGCCAGCCCCATTATCTGAACAGCTATTACCCCGTCCCCGAAGCTGGGAAAAGCCGCGGGGATTGTTATCGGCGCCAAGAAAAACACTATCCCTGCGAGCGCGAGCGCTGCGATCATTCCTGCCCTCTCAACTTTTTTTGTGCTCCTCCCGGCCGATCGCTCAGGCAGCAGGTAGAAAAACATTATCTGCGGGAGAACTCCGAGAAGGACAAAAATCCTGTTTGCAAACTGGTAGTACCCCAGTAGCTCCATCCCGAAAAATGAGCCTATCAGAATCTTGTCCAAAGAATTTACCGCTGCACTTCCAACGTCGGCCCCCCATGCGCCATAGATGAACCCGAGTTTCTTTCTGACTTTCCTGACGCTCGGGCGGATGTGCCTCAGCACGTAGAACCCGAAAACGATGTACGAAACAGCCATCCCGACCAAGATTCCGGCCGTGAGCCCCGACAGCCAGTACACTAGGAGAGGTAAAACAAGGGATAGAACTCGGACCCCAATCCACATCCACATGTAGTTCCGGTACTGCCGTTTGGCCAGTTCAAGGTGGAAAGCTATTGAGAACAAGGATAATCCAAGCACGAGAAGGCCCATTGGCAACCCCAAGATGAGTGTGGTGACGGCCCCGGCCACCAAGCCTATCACAAAAACAAGAAAGACCGATTCTCCCAGCAGCCCCCGATCTTTTTCTTTTGGGAAGTAGGTGGCGATGGTTTTTCCAAGACCGAGAGTAAAAATGGCCGAAAGGATGGTGGCAACGTAGACAAACCAGCTCAGCTGGCCGTACGCGATAGGGTGAACGAGGTCGGCGAGGAACAGCCAGAAGATGCTCCCCAACACTGTTGCCGAAATCTGCGCGATGGAAACCCGCACGATGCCGTGATAGTTCTCTGGCACTGCTTCCATCGTTCACCACTCTTTTACTGACATCAGCCGCCGAGCGTCATCTTGAGAACCCACATCAGGACCACCCCCACTAAAAACGCTACAAAAGATGCCACGCTTTTTACTGTATCTGGCTCCTTGTGCAGTTCAGGAATCAAATCCGACGCTGCAATGTATAGAAACCCCCCTGCAGCGAAGGGAAGAAGGAACGCCATCGCGCCGACGACGGACTGAAGCAGGAAATATCCAATCAGGCCGCCGGCAATCGCTGTTAACGCCGTGGCAAAGTTCAGCAGCAGGGCCCTCCGAGGCTTGAGCCCGCCGTAAATCAGGACCCCAAAATCTCCAAGTTCCTGTGGGATTTCATGGGCTGCGATGGCGATGCTGGTGGCTATGCCGAGAGGGATGCTTGCAATGAAACTCGTTGCCATGACCAACCCATCTATGAAGTTGTGAACGCCGTCCCCCACGAGGTTCAAGTAGGCGAAGGCGTGAATTGGACATTTTTCCTCGTGGCAGTGACGCCAGAGCAGCTTCTCCAGTATGAAAAAGAAGGAGAAACCGAGTATGACGACCATGAAAACGGATGTTAGCTGCCCCGGCTGCCCCGTTATGGCGTCTGGCAACAGGTGGATGAAAGCCCCGCCAATCATGGCCCCGGCCGAGAACCCGATTAAAACTAGCAGCAGCTTTTTCAACAGCTTCCCCGAAAGGACCAGCGTCAATGCTCCCACAAAAGATATCGCGCTGACTGCCAGGGTCGCTAGGAATATCCAAATGAGTTCGTTCATTCAACCTGACTAACCTTCCCCCTATTTTAAAACTTTGGAGAAGATGGGATAATGACGGGGATGGAACCCATGAATGAAAAAGAGCTGACAAGGCTGATGGAAAAATATGCGAAATCTAAGGGTTTCAAGCTTAACCCTGACCGGAGAACGGTGAAGACAATCATCAAAGGCCTGCTTGAGAACGAGAAACAGCATGGTTATCGTTATTGCCCCTGCCGCGTCCTCACCGGAAAAAAAGAGGAAGACGCTCCCAAGATCTGCCCCTGCAAATGGCACAAGGATGAAATCAAGCAAATGGGCCACTGCCACTGCGGGCTCTTTTTCAGGGGTGAATGAAGATGGGTTCAAAAAAAGACGTGGGGATTGAGGAAATCCGCAAAAGGAAGCTGGAAGAGCTTGAGAAGAAACACTTCAGCGAGCCTGTGGAGGTCTCCGATAAAACATTTGACCAGCTCATCAAGGCCAACAAGGCGGTTGTGGTGGACTTCTGGGCGGAGTGGTGCGGGCCCTGCAGACTCATGGCCCCGGTCGTTGAAGGGCTGGCAAAGAAATATTCCGGGAAGGTCGTCTTCGGGAAGTTGAACGTGGACGAAAATCGTGCGACCGCGATGAAGTATGGGATAAATGCAATCCCGACCCTCCTGTTTTTCAAAAACGGCGAAATGGTGGACCAAGTGGTGGGCTTCGCGCCGAACCAGCACCTTGAGCAGAAAATCAAAGACATTCGGGGATAGTCGGGACCTGAAGCAACTGGTATTATAGCTGAAAACAAAATCAACTGGGATATCCATGGTCCGGGTAGAAGAAACTCATCTCACTAAACGGCAGTTCGAGGTCTTGAGGATGAAGACCGAGGGAAAATCTCTTTCTGAGATAGCAAAAACAATCGGGACGAGCAGGTCCAACGTCAGCAGGCTGGCCAAAGTCGCGGAGAGCAACGTCGAGCGGGCAAAAAACACCTTGAAGCTGCTGTCCACGATCAAATGGCCCGTCAGGGTGGAGGCCAAGGCCGGGTCCAACGTCTACGAAATCTCCGAGATGATTTTCAAAGAGGCCGACAGGGATGGAATCCGGATTTCCCAAAACTACGCCGGGCTGGTGGGCTTGATAACCGAGGCGCTTGGCAGGAGGAACATCAAGAGAAGAAAAGCTGCTAAGAACTTCACTGTTCTCATCAGCGGGGAAGGCAAGGTCGAAGTTCTCGTCGGCGGGAAATCATGACCTTCTTATTTTGTGCTCGGTTAACATCCACCACACGGAAATCATTGCCGTAAAGAAATAACCAATGAAAAACCCGAGCACGTGGGCAAACACGTCTATTCCCGGAGCGGCGCTGAAGAAAGTTTCTGGATCGCCAACTGACTCGAAAAGAAGAATTAAAAAAGCGACTATCGCAAAAGACGGGGCAATTAAGCGTCTTATGTTTCTGTCCGATTTTTTTCTCGCGGTCAGGATATCTCGAATACCAGCCAGATTTTTTGGAATATTGTATAGGGCTGAGGCGAGCACAACCCCAAGAGCAGCATAAACCATTCCAGACGACCCGAGGGAGCTAACATTCTGTAACCCTCTCAGCTGCCAAACGGAGAACTCGATACTGTCTGCCAAAAAACCGGCGATGAAAATCAGCCCGAAAAAAAACCGGCTGGAACGGCGCCTGCTCTCGGGCGAGCTCTTAAGGTTCACGAGCACGAAAAGCACGCTCGCGAAGGTGAAGCCCTCCATGTTGTTAAATATGTGCTCGGGGCTGGCGTGTATGAACGATGAAGTAAAGATGCCCCAGGGCCTGTCGGGGGCAAGAGAGAGGGAATCGACGACTGACGGGTAGATCGATGTGACGATAAACATCAAAGAGTTGATGAGCACAAAAATCGCGAACGCCAACACGAGGGGGCCAAACCCGGCTAGGTTAGTTTTGACTGCTTTTTTCCTGAAAACTTTTCGTGTGCGCCGTCGACTACCGGCCCTTTTCTTTGAAACTCTCATCGCCTTACCACTTCTGAAAGCGCTGCAAGCATCCCTTCGATATTTTCAACTGGAATGTACCCCATGTTGCCGATTCTGAAAGTCTTTTCGCGCAAGGCCCCGTACCCCTTCGCTATTTCAAAACCCTTCTCTCTCATCCTCTCGTAAACATCGTTCCCGACCATCCCTCTGGGGGCGTTAACACATGCGACGGTCGGGCTCTCGCAGCCCTTCTCCGGGAAAAGCGCAAGGCCAAGCTTTTCCACACCACTTTTGATCCTCCTGCTCCTTTCCTGGTAGAGCTCCAGCCTCTTCTGCTTCCCTCCTTCCTTCTCCATTATCTCCAGCTCCTTCCTCAGACCGGCAATCTGCGGGATGCATGGCGTCATATGGGTGCTCCACTCCTTCTGCTGATATTTTTCATAGAGCTTGAAGTCGAAGTACCACCCCTTGTTTTTCGCCATCTCAGACCTCTTCATGGCCTCCTCGCTCACGTTCGCCATTGCCAGGCCTGGCGGTATCCCGAAGCACTTCTGGGAGCTTGAAAAGCAGACGTCCAACCCCCACTCGTCAACCTTTATTTCCGCCCCGCCCATCGCGCTGACCGCGTCGACAAAGAGGAGCTTCCCGCGCTCCTTCACAACCTTGGCCAACTCCGGGAGCGGGTTCAGGAGGCCGACGCTTGTCTCATTGTAGGTGATGGAAACTGCCTCTGCATCCGGGTTTGATTTCAAAACTCCATCCAAAAGCTCAGGGGTGGTGGGCTTACCCAACTCCGTCTCCAGCTTCACAACCTCCTTGCCATTCGACACCGCTACTTCCGAGTACCTCTTCCCAAACTCCCCGTTTATGCAGCAGACCATTTTCCTCTCGACACAGTTCCTGACCGTGCCCTCCATGACTCCGGAGCCGGAACTCGGGAAGAGGAAAACCTGCCCCTTCGTTTCCAAAAAATTTTGCAACCTTTCCACCGTTTCCCTGTGGAGCTGCTGGTACTCCTTGCTGCGGTGGCTGAACATCTGGACGGCCATCTCCCGAAGAACCTCCGGCCTGCAGGCGACTGGTCCGACCGTGAACAGTTTCATTGAACACCCCTCTACCACTTGTTGCCAAACATTTAAATCAAACGCTGTACACGGCTGTTTTTCAAACTAGTCCTGAAAAAACAAAAAATAAAAAGAGCGGTGCGTCAGCCTAATCTGCTGCAACATCGCTCATGTCAGATAGGGAATATTGGTTCTCAAGGTCTACGAGACTGTCGAGATCCTGCAACAGCCCATCTACATCATTGAAATCCGATGACGTTGTCGTTGCTGTAGGCGTTTGGTACCAGACAAGCACTCCGGCTGCCGCCACCATCACAAGGCCGATGATTATCAAACCTGCCGCTAGTCGCTTTGACGTCATCTGTCTCACCCTGCTGTTTCACCGGTCTCTAGTGTCACTGTGGCGCCCGCTGAAGTCAAAGTTCTGTTGTCATAATCGTTCTCGCCGTAGGTTCTGTACGATCCAGACCAGTTGGTCAGCGTTGCTGTCCCCTTGCCGTGCGCGTACAGCGTGATATTGCTGCCAGAGATGTTCACTATAATGTCCGTGCCCGTTACCATCGCCGAGCTAAATCCTCGGTATATTAGTTGTCCGCTGTCCAGATTGTCCTTCATGACCACTCCGTCTATCTTGAGATTTTTGACGTCCGCTGAAACCGTCAGAACACCGTTTTCAACTGCAGTTACCTTCACCACGCCTGTGCCCGCAAGGTCTGCCGTGCCACTGCCGCTCGCAACCAAAGTGCCAGCTCCCGAGAGATTCACCGTGTACCCGCTGGATCTCAAATCTGCCAATATGCTCTTCAGATCAGCCAATGCCGACTTGAGATAACTCGACGCCGCTTGTGCGTGAGCTGCGACAATCAAGTACATCTCCTGGAAGGTCAAGTTGTCAGTTATCTCCAAGACTTTCAGCTTTGCGTTCTCTATCCTCTGCTGCGCCAGTGCTATGTGGGAGTCAAAGTCTGCGAGCCATGCCTCAAGCTGCGTGGTGTCAGCGCCGTTGTCTTTCAGTGTCTGAATCTTGGCCTCGACCTTTGCAGCTAACGCCTGAACTCTCCAGAGTACAACCTCTGCTCTGGCAACAACCAGTGTGCCAGAGATCTGTTTTACTCTGACCCTAATCGATAGCCAGTAGTTCCAAGCCGCACTCATGGCCGCCCTGATTGCGCTTGTACCATCTGCACTTTGAACTGCGCTAGTGTAGCTCTGAAGGGTAGAGATGTAGTTGTCCAGCTCGGCCAAGAGAGGTGCCCTCTCGTCGTCAGACAGTCCTCGAGTCATTTCTACTCCTGATTTCACCAGCTCCAAATACGCCAATCGCGCGTCGCCATTTTTAACGGCCACTTCCTTTTTGTTGGCCAGCGTTTTGTCCTGCAACCAAGTCGCGTACGCGCTCAGGGCGTCCGCGCGCGCGCTCAGGTAGTCCGCCTTCTTTTGCACCCAGGTTGCCCGTGCATCAGACCAAGTGTCTGCCGCTGCCACCGGAACCGCCACGGTCACCATCAGCGCAACCATCGCCAGCGCTCCAATCCTTGCTTTTGTGTTCATTTTTTTCCACCTTTTTTTTGTTCGGGTTCAGCTCCCACCGCGGCCCCTATCGCTCGCGGGTTCATCGATTTCCGAGCTAACCTATCTAAGAAATAGTATTAAAGCAAACTTTTCCCAACTGCGGAAAATAAAGCTTTACGAGCGGCCAAATTGCCAAATAAAGCTTTATCCAGACGCTGAATACTTTACGCCGTCGGATAAGCTTTAATACAGAAATAATCAGGTTGATTGAATGCTCAGAAGGTTGTTCGTCATCGTACTGCTCTGTATGCTTGCCACTTACGGCGCACCAGGTGCGGTTGCCGCTCAAGAAAACACGGCAACAGTCCACGGGACCATCTACGACTTCTGGACATACACGCCTCTGGAAAACGTGATGGTAGGAGTAACGTCTGGGACACAAACCCTTTCGTTAGATGGTACTTATTCACTCAGCCTGCAGCCGGGTAGCTACGAGATATCGGCCAGATACTCCCAACGCGGGACTTTGATCTACAAGGACTATGAGAACATCACGCTTCAGCCTAACGAAAACGTTACCCGGGACCTGATAATGTTCCCTGCCGATGTAGGCGAGAACTCGGAAAACCTTGACATCACGCCCGATTCGGATGAAACCGGGGCTGCCCTGCCGTGGCTTGGCATTGCCATAGGCTTGATAATCCTCGTAATCGGCGTGGTCCTCTTTTACAACCGAAAAATCATGGGGATGATTAAAAAAGAAACGTCGACCCCGTCAGCCACGAAAGTCGTTGGGGTTCCGGAAGAGCTGCAGGAGGTCCTGAACATCATCAAGGTGAGCGGGGGGCGGATAAACCAACTGGAGCTCAGGCAGAAGATTCCGCTGTCAGAGGCCAAGGTGAGCCTCATGATCTCCGACCTTGAAGACCGCGGGCTGGTCAGAAAAATCAGGAAAGGCCGGGCGAACATAATCGTGCTTAAGGATTGAGCTTTTTCCCGCTTTTCTCCAGGTACGTGTCGACCATCTTTATGGCGCACCACTTGCCGCACATCGCGCAGACTTTCGGGTCAAGCACTGGCGGCCTGCGCTTCCTGAGTTCCCGCGCCTTCTCGGGGTCGATCGCCAGCTCGAACTGCTTTTCCCAGTCCAGCTCCTTCCGCGCCTTTGCCATCTCCGCGTCACGTCCTATTCCTTCACCCTTGACGATATCCGCCACATGAGCGGCGATTTTTGTCGCAATGACTCCCTCCTTGACGTCCTCAAGGCTTGGCAGGCACAGGTGCTCGGCCGGAGTCAGGTAACAAAGGAAATCGGCTCCTGCCCAAGCGGCAAAAGCCCCACCGATGGCCCCAACCCAGTGGTCGTAGCCCGGGGCGATGTCGGTGACAATCGGGCCCAGCACATAGAATGGAGCGCCCTTGCAAACCGCCTTTTCAATCCTGACGTTGGCCTCGATGTGGTCAAGCGGCAGGTGCCCGGGCCCCTCCACCATCACCTGAACGTCCTTTGTCCAGGCCCGCCCGACCAGCTCGCCAAGCGTCAGAAGCTCCTGGAACTGCGCCACATCAGACGCGTCGGCTAGACACCCAGGCCGCATCCCGTCGCCCAGACTCAACGTCAAATCAAAATCGCGCGCGATCTCTAGCAGGTAATCAAATTCTGAATAGAGGGGGTTCTCCCGCCCGTTGTGGATGATCCAGGCAGCCAGGAAAGAACCGCCGCGGCTTACTACATCGAGCAACCGCCCACTTTTTCTCAACGCCTCGATCGCCGCGCGGGTCACGCCACAGTGCACAGTGACGAAATCCGCCCCGTCCTCGGCGTGCCTTCGAATGGAGTTGAAGATATCGTCTGAGCTCATGTCGACCACGCTTCCCCGCGAGGCCGCATCAATCCCAGCCTGGTATATCGGCACAGTCCCCACGGGCACCGGCACCGCTTGAAGAATACTGCGCCTGACTTCATTGATGTCTCCGCCTATGCTGAGGTCCATCACAGCGTCCGCGCCGTACTTCACCGCAATTTTCGCCTTTTCCACTTCCTCGTTCAAATCGGCGTAATCTGGAGAAGTCCCAACATTGGCATTAATTTTTGTGGAAAGACCCTCTCCTATCCCCTCGACTTCGATGTTTTCGCGTTTGACGTTACGTGGAATTATAATCCTGCCCGCTGCCAAGCCGCGCATGATGAACTCAACTGTTTTTCCTTCTGCCTTTGCAACCGTATCCACCTCAGGGGTGACTTTTCCCCGTCTGGCTTCGGCCATCTGCATGAAATCCCAAAAATAGTCCCGATGGGGGTGAAAAGGCTTTATCTCTCAGTTTTGAAACATAGGAAGGTGAAGAATGGTCAAGCGGGCTTTGATAATTGGGCGCTTCCAGCCGCCACACCTGGGGCACATGGAGGTCTTCAAACAGGTGCTGAAGGAGGTAGACGAGCTGATCGTAGTGGTCGGGAGCGCCCAGGAAAGCCACACACTGGAGAACCCCTTCACGGCCGGGGAGAGGATCCTGATGCTGTCGCGCTCGCTCGCTGATGGCGGGGCCGACCTCTCCAAAGTCCACCTTATCCCGATTCCGGACGTGAACAACAACGCCACCTGGGTGTCCCACGTCGTCTCGCTCTCGCCGCCGTTTCACGTGGTCTACTCTGGGAACCCGCTCGTGCGGAGGCTCTTCAAGGAGAACGGGTTCGAGACCCGCACCCAGCCGATGTTCAAGCGGAAGGAGTACTGGGGGACCGAAATCAGGGACAGGATGGTCAAGGGCAAGAACTGGGAGAAGCTTGTGCCGAAGGCCGTAATCGAGGTAATGAGAGAAATCAAGGCTGTCGAGCGGCTTAAGGATTTGTCAAAGACGGATTACCTGCTTCGATAATCTGCTGGCAATGTTCTGGTCCGTGCCCCAGCTACGTATGATTTTGTACAACACCGCACAGATGGGTGGATTCCGCTGAAATTGCCACCTGCGCCGAAATCTTTACTAACTTTGAGCTCCATATTATTATGCAGGGTAACAGGTGGGGCGACGGCTGATCAAAGTCGGAGTCTTGCTCTTGGCTGTTTCAGTGATTTTCCTTGTCGTGTACGTTGCCTCCAACTATCTTAAGCCCAGTGAAACAATGACGGGAGGCACGACGACTGGGAAAGATGGTGGAATCATCACCATCCCGTCTTCCAAAGGAGGTGCCCAACCTACCGGATCTGTAACTTCTGTTGAAACTGGCTCATCCGCTGGATCGTCAAATACGGCGGAGCCCACGACCGGCGGCGGGTCTGTTTCCATCCCGGACATGTCCGAGTTCGCTACGTTCACGCTGCTTTCCACTTTCTTGGGGTTTGTGGGAGGAACTTTAACAGGATGTTTCTTTGGGAGCAGGGACACGGGCGTGGTTTCAACCCCTGAAAAAAAGCCGCCAAAGATCGACATCAAAGATATGATAGTCGGTTGTATGGTGAGAGAGGGGAAATTCACTGTTCCGGGGATTGCAGAGGCTGTGAGGGCTTCCGAACCCCAAGTCGAGCATGTGGTTAAAAATTTGGTCCAACGAGGAGTTGTCAGATCAACCGAAAAAGTGTGGCCTGTGGCAAGCGGCTCGGCTAGGGTTTACGAATACATGAGGGCAATCAAGTAGTTTAAAAGCGAGGCCAGCATTTTCAACAAGCGACTGAAGGACATGCCGAATACGGATTATCTGCTCCGGTGAATCCGTTTAACGATTTCTGGGTTGCTTGGCCCTCAGGCTGTTGGATCCAGAACGCGCCCGAGAAAGAGTATGGAGTCGTTGTTGTGGCGAATCATGAAAATAAATGGGTGATCTATCGTCATGGGGATGGGTGGAGGCGGGAGTGACATAGTCGCCACAATAACTGCAGTTGCGGCTGCTGCTTCTGTCCCGTTCTCATCAACGGAAACGAACCCCTTGTGCAAAACCTCTGAAATGAACAGGCTATTCTCATCGTTGATTCCTGAGAAGTCTGCAGGGGGGAGACTGAACGCTGCTGTCATCCCCATCTGTTTGAGACCATCTGAAAGGCCCAATGACGCTTCGAACTCGAATTTTGGCATTTTGAGATCTACCTCTTGATACTGAAGGCCGTTTTCTATGGCGCTCACAAGTTCTGGGCCCAACGAGGATTCAAACTCGTTGAAGTTGTCCAACGTTGGCAGGATGATAAGCATTGACACGTCTGCATCCGCGTATGGTAGCTCAACGGCCTGATAGCCCGTCCCCTCTGCATAGCGGAGCCTTTCGGATTGAACCATCATCGGTACCGTGACCTGACTGTTGTCCAAGCGCGTGAACGTCTCTTCTTTGGTATCTTGCTCGTCAAATTTATTCTGCCAAGTTGCTTTGAAATAGATGGCATTGGTTAGAACAAGTCTTGTGCAGGAATCGACACTCCCGGGTGGCAAAAGATTATCAATCCTGTTTTCGGTGTGCTCGCTCACCCAATAGTTTATTTTAGTGCGGGCGTTTTCCGCGTTCGTGATGTAATCCACGAGCCACATGCGGGCGCCGTAGTTCAACGCCAGAACGTCTAGGAAGTCGTTTTCGAAGCTGAATCCATACTGGCCCCACAGGGAATTTGCGATGTTGAGCCTGAAGTTATCGTTCCCATTGTCGACGAGCGCCAAATCCAGCGCGTTGAAAGCAGGGTGCAGTCTGTCTTGAGGGAGCGTGAAGTGGAGCGCTTGGGCCATCTGCTGTTCGGTCTCACCGCGGGCGCCAGCATACGTCATCGCCAGCGCCGTAGAGATGCTGTACGGTGAGAAAAACAGGTTGCCGGAGTCACTGCGGATTTTTTGGTAAAGGTCGAAAGCGAAACTGCTGTTGCCCTCGATTAATTCCGTCAAGTCCTGCGGGGTGGCTTGGGGTGACGTTTCTCGCTCCAGATTCGACTTTACAAAGTAAATTCCCGCTATGTCCGACTCGCCTGTTTGCGTACCTGGTATATTTCCAACTGCGGGGCCGGGTGCGTTGTAAACTACAAGGCCAAACCATGCTGCGATCACAACGAGAGAAATGACCACTGTTGCAAGAGCATAGCGGATTGAGGGATTGAGAGACATGCTTTTCAATTATTTTCACCTACCGTATATTTAGGATTTATTGTACCAAATCAACGCTTACGGCGTTCTTGTAGCTTACACCATTTTGAATGGCTACCTGCTGAATTGAATAAGTGAGCTGGACATCCAAGATATTGCTGTAACAATTGCCACTCTTCCTGCGAATGGGAGATTCAGTCGAACCCCCACAACAACACTTGCAAGCCGTGGGGCAAGTCGCAGGCGAACACGCGGTCCAAGTGGGCGTGGAAGTGTTGTCAAAAGCCATGGGCACATTTTCAAGCGAAACGAATGCGGGCTCGTCGTGTTCTATTGGGGGCTCTGTTGGGGGTGCGCATGTCGGGCCGTCATGCGTGGGATAAGAATCTTCCCCTGCGGTGTAAATCAATTCCTGGTACGTGCCGCCCGTTTTCTCTGCTATTTCGTTAAAGATACTTACGCCGTTCCCATACCCAGTTATTCCACTGCAACCTATGACATAAATTTTGATACCTTCCGCTTTAGCAATCTCCACTTCGTTTCTGTAATCATAATCGTTCTCGTAGTCCATATGTGGCGGCGCATCACCTATGAGAAATATCATCTTTACGTGATCGTCGCCGCCCCAACTGCAGTTGTTTATCGCCACATGCAGAGCTTCATTCACTGATTCAGGGCCATCTGCGCCACCATCAGCCTGTATGCTTCTAAGAAATGTTTTGATGTTTTCTACATTCTCGGTAAAGTCAAGGAGCCTTGTGACGTAAACATCGCCCCTGTCCCGGTAGGTAACGATAGCGTATCTCACAACTGGTTTTGGGGTACCGTTTTCCACTTCAAACATGATTTGCTCTATCTTGTCTTTTACAACCTGTATTTCATCGTCCATGCTGCCGGTGCTGTCTAAGAGGAACAGCACGTCGATGTGGGGTGGCGTTGTTTCGGTACCGCCGCCGTCTGGTTCGGAGTTATTTGGATTGAAATGAAATGAAAAATCATGTTTTGTTGCAGCAACGGCTGCTGGGGCGGCAATCAACATGAAAAGCACTACGAACGCCGCTTTCGAAGCTACTCTTCCAGTAAGTTTTGAGGTTCTCATTGCAACTCCACCTCGTTTATCTCGCTCAAGTCTGCCAAGTTGTTCATCTTCACCAACCCATCCGAAATCGTGTAGAGCACGTTGTCTATGTAGAGCGACCTTTTGACTGAACGGCTTGAATCGTAACGCCAGTAAGAGCAGACAGAGTAATAATCATCTTCTGAATATGGCATGTTTTCTTGATGGGTTACAGTCCCCTCCAGCACAATGCCATTTTCTACTGAAATGTGGAACACGTAAGCATCCTGGCACCAGTAGTCTCCGATTGGCATCACGAGGAGGTTCTTCGCCCTGCTGAAGAGAAGCGCTTTGTGATTTTGCAGCGCGTACGAGTCTGTCCACCGGCTGCCCACTTCATACTTTGACACCTCTCGCGGATTTTGTGGGTCGCTTACATCAAAGAGGGCTATCTTAACGCCGGTGTCCCTGCCGATGCCGATTATGTGGTTCTCGTCATAGGGATAGAGATAATCAGAGTAGCCGGGGATCTGCAGCTCCCCCAGGAGTTCTGGATTGCTGGGATCACTCAAATCTATGACGAAGAATGGATCTCTCTGCCTGAAAGTTACCAGATATGCTCTGGCACCCATGAACCTTGCAGAGTAAATCCTCTCGCCCGGAGCTATGTTTTCAAGCTTTCCTACAAGGTTTAGGCTTTCATCAAGGACGTAGATGCTGTTTTTGGCTGTTCCGTCCCAAACGTTTCCAGTCGTGGTAGCTATTCTGAAATATCCCTGGTATTCGTCCATGGAGAACCTGTTAAGCACGTCCCCTGGCACCTCTCCGTAACACCCGTAATTTACTTCTCCATCTGACATGGCAACTTTGTAAACAACGGTCTTGTCTGTCGCCCACTTGTAGTTGACTATGTAAATGTTGCTCGTTGAAACAAACATTGTTTGAGCTGAGTCCATCAAGAAGATCTTGCTGGATTCTTCCTCAGTCTGCACATTTACTGACAAGATAGTAACAAACTGGCAAGGCCAGCCGACCATGTTGTCGAAGTAATAAATTTCGGTGGCCTGAATTGTTCTTACAACCCCATTCGAGAAGAGTTCTGGCAAATCTATTTCATTGTCTTGGAGAATGACCTGCGTGTTCACTACAACATAAACGTAGTTTCCCACCATTCTTGAGTCGAAGTAGCTGCCTTCCAACCAAGTGTACCGCTTTAGCGATGGATTCTGTCGATTGGTGATGTCATAAATCTCAATGAACGTTTTTGTTGAATAATTGGTGATAATTGCATCCGCGGGATAAACTGGCGGGGATTGCGAATCAAATTCATCGAGGTATCCAAACGCTCGCTCGCCCAAGACAACTAGCCTATCTCCAACTACAAATATTTCAATTGGGCGACTCTTTGTCTGAATTACTGAGAGAATCCTGCTCTCGGTCGGGCTGGCGCTTAAAATGAATATCTTTCTTCCGGCGACAACGTAGATAAAGTTTCCGTCTGTTTTCACGATATCTGCTTCGTCAACCCCCGAAATTTGCGCATTCGTGATTGAGAAATCAGATAAAAGTTGGTTTGCCTGAGGCAACCCAGAATCCTCCATACGAAATGAAACCCCCGCTGCGCCAGAACTTGCCAGACTAAACTCCCGTATTCCTCCGCCCGGCCCATACCATTGGTAACCATTGTAATAATTATCAAAGCTAGCCTTCACAAAATTCACCAGCTCTTCGTATGATGAAAATTTCTTTAGCTGATCAAAGATTTGTTGTTCTTCAACTTTCACCCCAACTTTTAGTTGCGCCGCGGTAATAATCGGGGTGGCTGAGGCCACGACCATTGAAATCAAAACGATTGCGGGAATCCATTTCATTTTGTTTCACCGACTAAACTTGTGTAAAACCGTAGGTATAAATTAAGTTTCATTAAAGAAACATAATTTAATAAGTTTCAAAAACGATACTTTTGTGGTGGAAAGGATGAACCGCTGGGTTTTGGGCGCGATAATCGCATTTGGCATCGCGGCCGGCACAATTGCCATGTCTTACCCTGTCTTAGCCGGCGTCTATGGCACGCCACAACGAGATGTTTACGTACAGCTGGAAAACCAGCTGGAGAAGGTTGTTCCTCAGACGATAGAAGAAGTTGAACAGTCGGGGTCTGATGTACTGTATTGTGAGAACGTGGGGGAGATAGGTGGACTCGCAGCGGGACAAGTTGCTTGGTCGGATGCTTCTTGGTATCAACACGCGCAAGTAGGTAGTTTACAAGCAGCGCAGCAGGTCACCAACAACGGTTTCTTAAATTCCCAAGACCCACAAATGAGCCAGTTACAAGTAAGCAAATATGAGAATGTGGGAAAATATCTCTTGACAGTTCGGCGCAGACAGTCACAAAGTCAATCAGGCAACGTCCTAGTCGCGCCAACCCTCATCTCACCCGCAGAGAATGAGGTCCTCCGGGACAATACCCCAACCTTCGTCTGGAATACTCAAACGGCTGCAGACAACTATAAAATAAGCGTGACCACGAACGGCGACTTTGCTTCAGCACTAGAAGAAAACAACACGAGTTTCAACTACTACACGCAAACAAAAGCGCTGCCGGACAACATTTATTATTGGCAAGTTGCGGCGTACGATAATAGTGGAAACTCGAGGTCATCGCAAATCACATATTTTGCTATCTCTCAATCAGATTCCGAGCCGAGTTTTGCACCCGGAATAGCCGGGGCCCCTTTTGAAGACACAACCTATTGGAGCGAAACGACAATTGAAAATAATGGGTCCGAAAGCGTGTCCTTTTTAGTATACGAAACAAAAGCGCCCGATATTCTCCCGATTGCATCCAGCATCGGCATCGCTGCAGGAGTCATTGTGTTTGCGGTTTGGATCGGCTACCGCCAAGCCTGGGGTGACGCCACCTCAACACTCCTCGAACAGGGCCTCCACGACATGACGGTCCGAGACATCGAAATAGTCGGATACATCATGCAGCAAGGAGAGTTCACAATCCCTGAACTCATGAAGCTTACCAATGCCTCAAAGATAACAGTCTGGCGCACCGTCCAGAAGCTTGTTGGCGAAGGACTGGTCGCGCAAACAGAACAGACCAAGCCCGCCGCCAATGGTCTGGGTGGCAGGGGAAAACCAAGCCAAATCTACAAATACGTCGGGGGGAAAAGCAGGCAAAAAATTCGAACAAGTCCTGAAGCGAGCTCAGAACCTAAACAAGTACCTTGACAAACGCACCTTCCGCTCTCTGATCTCTACTCCCTCGTCTGAAAGCAACTCGATCTTCCGTCTGGCACCCAACCTGTAGCCCCCAATACTCCCGTCCGACCTCACGACGCGGTGGCACGGAATTTTGACCGGATGTGGATTGCTCGCCAATGCGCTCGCCACCGCCCGCCATGCCTTCGGCCTGCCCAAAGCTCTGGCCAGCTCCTTGTACGTCGTCACTTTCCCTCTCGGAACTTTGGGAACCATCCTCAGAACCTGGTCCTGGAAGCTCATGCGAAAGGACTTGGTTTTCAGCTCTTATATCCGCTGCACCTAACTTCTGGTGATGATTGAAATCGATGGTTCAACTGGTGAAGGCGGCGGCGCGGTCCTCAGGACGGCACTAGCTTTAAGCGCAGTGCGCCGGCGCCCAGTCCACATTTTCAACATCCGCGCCAAGAGAGCCAAGCCTGGGCTCCAGCCCCAGCACCTCAAAGGTGTGGAAGCCCTTGCAAAAATCACCGCTGCTAAAGTGGAAGGACTGAAGCCAAACTCCACCGAGCTAACCTTCGAGTCCGGCCCAATCGAGGGCGGCAGTTACCACGTTGACATCGGGACCGCAGGAAGCACAACGCTCATCCTGCAAATCTTGATGCCGGCGGCGGCCTTCGCCCGTAAACCTATTGACGTTGAGATTCGAGGGGGAACAGACAACCCGCTCGCCCCGCCAATAGACTTCCTGAAAAATGTTACTTTGCCAGTGCTCCATCGGATGGGATACCAAGCAAAAGTCGAGTGCTTACAAAGGGGACACTATCCTAAGGGCGGAGGAATCGTGCGGGCACACATCGAGCCCGTCGAAAAGCTCCAAGCACTCAAAATGATTGGCCTTGGCAAAGTCACCAAGATTTCCGGCCTGGCCCACGCGGTGCAGCTCCCTGCCAAAATCGCTACCCGGATGGCGCACGCCGCGAGTTCGGCCATGATTCAAGCTGGCTACTCAAACGTTCAAATCAAAACGGAAACTTATGCCGCCTCACAGGACCCACACCTGGGGCCTGGGACCGGGATAACCCTCTGGGCCGACACGGAAAACGGGGCAATCTTGGGTGCAAGCTCCCTCGGAAAGCTTGGGAAACCGGCCGAACAAGTGGGACAAGAAGCCGCGGAGAGCTTGATCAAACAGCTAAAGACCGGGATGGCCGTAGACAGCCACCTCACCGACCAGCTCATCCCCTACCTCGCTCTTGCGGAGGGCGTTTCAGATATAACAAGCACAGAGCTTACCCTTCACGCTCTAACAAACATTACATTGGTCGAGCAAATCATTGGGGTAAAGTTCAACGTGACTGGAGAAATGAAGCAGCCGGGGCGCATCCAAATACAAGGCATGGGATTTTTCAGGGAATGATCCGCTCACAGCATCAGGCGGAACAACGTCAGCAACAAAAATGCCGCCAGCATGAAAAATGAAATCTGGGACGGACTCCACCTCTTCTTGGAAACCAGCTTGACGTCCCCCCAGATGGATTTGAAATCCCTACGCAGCGCCCCAAGCCCTTTAGCTACAACGGCGGCATACCAAATGCCGACCACCGCCAAGAAAGTCGTCCCAAGCGCTGGCACAGAGTAGAACGCTGCGCCCACCTTTGGAGAAACGTAGGATTCAATCGGCGCGGCCAAAAATACTAAAAACGCGCCTACCAGCACGAGCACGAGGAAGTCCGTCAGGTGTTGTTTGATTGCCATCCTGTGCCTCCGAAGCTCCCTCTTTGCCCATTTGGGTATTCTTGGCGAAAATCTGAAGAATTCTCCCCTGCTCCTTTCCAACAACATCATGTGCCCCATCCCCTTCCAGAAGTTCCAAGCTAGGCGCATGGAAGCCGCCATTATTATGTAAAATCCTGTTATCTCAAGCAGGCCGTGTACGAAAACCGAGCCTGAAAATGACACCAGCTCTGTTGCCCCTCCTTGATGGTACCAGTAAGTGAAGGAGATGCCAATGCTGTAATCAGAATAAAGCCCCGTGTTGAATCCAAGGTTCCCGGGCGCCGTTACCGCGTACGCCCCTGCAATCCCAAGATTGTTTGACCAGTATTCCAAAGTCCGCGTCCACCTGTCCAACACCACAATGTTCTCCACCGCGTTCTCGTACTCCTGTGCCTCTGGCCTTGCAAGAAAATCAGAAGGCGCAAAAGCGAGCAGGTTGTAAGTCGTGCTCACGATTATTACTGCAAAAGAAACTATGACGACAAAGCTGAGCGCGGAAGAGTTCCGCCTGAAGGCGCCGGAGACGATCTCCCTTGGAGCCACTGCCAAACCTACCTGTAAACTTCTTTCGGGTTGAACTTCTTCTTCATCACGTGACCCAGCTTGTCCCGCTTGACCTTGCGGTAGAAGCATGATCGGTAGCCATCGTGACAGGCCGCACCCACCTGCTCCACGTCCAGCAGCAGGGCGTCGCCGTCGCAGTCCACCCTTACCGACTTGAGCTTCTGGATGTGCCCGGACTCCTCCCCCTTCATCCAGAGCTTATTCCTCGAGCGGCTCCAGTAGTGCACGACGCCTGCGGTGAGGGTCTTGAGCACCGCCTCCTTGTTCTGGAAAGCAACCATGAGGATGTCCTTTGTCTTGAAATCGCACGCAACGGCTACAACGAGCCCGTCCTTGAAGTCCAACATTTTCACTATTGACCGGGCCTGGGCGGGGGTGAGCTTCAACCTGTCACCTCCGTCTCCGCTTGAACTCTTCCATGACCTCGTCAAACTTTACCCCCTTCTCAGACAGCAGGACCATCGAGTGGAACATCAGGTCAGCCGCCTCGTGAACGATTTCCTTCTTCCCCCCATTCTCCGCAGCGTCCACCAGCTCCTGTGCCTCCTCCAAAACCTTGTCACGGGCCTTCCCACTGACGAGCAACCTTGAAGTGTACGACCCCTGCTTTGGCATGTTCTTCCTGCCCTCAATCACCGCAAACACCTCGTCCAGTATTTCAGCGCCCATCCTTCCCCTCCTTGAGCCTCTCCTCCACGCTTTTCGCGTGGCCCGGCAGTCCCTCCATCTCCGCCATGGCTTTCACAACGTCAGCCACCTGCCTGAGACCATCCTTGGAAAGTTCCTGAACGGTGGGAATCTTGACGAAATCCAGCACCGAAAGGCCCGAGCGCCACCTCGCCGCGCCGCCTGTCGGGAGTATGTGGTTTGGCCCAACTGCTAGGTCCCCTGCAGAGACCGGGGAATAGCTGCCCAGGAATATGCTTCCCGCATTCTTTATCTTCTTCAGCAGGGCCTTCGGGCGCTTCACCATCAGCTCAAGGTGCTCCGGAGCATAGGCGTTTGAGAACTTCACTGCCTCCTCCATGTTTTTGACCACGACTATCCTCCCGTACCTCGTCAGTGAATTGAGAGCAACCTGCCACCTCGGGTTCTCCTTGACCATCTCCCTGGCGGCCTCCCTGACCTTCAGAGCCAACTCCTCCGAAGTCGTGACCAGAATCGCCGCCGCGTCTATGTCGTGCTCCGCCTGCGAGACGAGGTCCACGGCTATGAACCTCGGGTCCGCCGAGGAGTCAGCGATGATAAGAACTTCCGTCGGCCCAGCCGCGAAATCTGTGCTCACGTTCGGGGCAACCACCTGCTTTGCAGCCACGACGTAGACGTTCCCAGGCCCGACCACCTTGTCCACCTTCGGCACCGTCTCCGTCCCGTATGCCATCGCGGCCACAGCCTGAGCCCCGCCTACCTTGAACACCGCCTCCACTCCCGCGACCTTCGCCGCAACCAGGACGGCCGGGTCCACTTTCCCTTCCTTGCTTGGCGGGGTGCAGACTATCACCTTCTCCACTCCCGCGACATTCGCCGGCACAGCCGCCATCAGAAGGGTGGACGGGTACCTCGCCAGCCCCCCCGGCACGTAGACCCCAACGCTCTCCAGAGGTCGCACGATCTGCCCAACCTTCATCCCGGGTGAAAACTGCTTCATCCAGCCTTTGGGGAGCTGCTTGATGTGGAACTTCCTTATGGCCTCCGCCGCCTTCTCTATCGCCTTCACGTTTTCCCCGCCGAGCTGCTCGCACGCCACACAAATCTCCCCCTCGCTTACCTTGATTTCATCTGCGCGGAGCTTCACCCCGTCGAAGTTCTCCGTGAACTCCAGCAGCGCTTTGTCCTTGTCCCTTCTGACATCCGACACTATCTTTATCACTCTCAAGAGGTTCATGTCTACGTCGAGCTCCGAACGCTTCAGAAGGAGTTCCCTCTCCTTCTGGGAGCACTCCGCCAGCTTCACTATCTTCAGTGGCTCCATCAGATCACCCCCTTTGTGCTCGGGACGCCGCGCCTTCTCTTTGACTTCGCCGCCGCCCTTGAAATGGCCACCCCGACCGCCTTGAATATCGCCTCGGCCTTGTGGTGGTCGTTCGCCCCGCGCATGACTTTGACGTGGAGGTTGAACCTCCCGTTTGTCGCCAGCGTCTGGAGCAGGTGAACGATCAGGTCGCTGCTCATGTCGTCCAGCCTCTTCTTCGCAAACTTCGCCTCTATGTCGGGAAAAGCCCTCCCGCTCAGGTCCACCGCGACCATCACCAAGGCATCGTCCATCGGCACCAGTGCATCGTTCATGCGCTCAATCCCCGCCTTGTCGCCCAAAGCCTTCTCGAGCGCCTCGCCAAGCGCTATCATGGAATCCTCTGCTATGTGGTGCTCGAGGTCTCCCCTGGCCCTTAACTCCAGGTCAAAGCTGCCGTGCTTCGCGAAGCTCTCCAGGAGATGATTCAGGAACTTTATGGTGGTGTCTACCTTCGCCTTCCCAGTTCCGTCAAGGTTAAGCCTGACCTCCACCTCCGTCTCATTTGTCTTCCTCCTGACCTTCCCGACCCTCATTCTTCCGCCACCTCCATCGCCTGCGCCAGCGTGAACTTCCCCTCGTAAAGCGCCATTCCAACCACCAGGCATGCAGCGCCGGTTTCCTTTATGGCCTGCACGTCCTCAAGGGAGCCCACTCCTCCCGAGGCGATGACTGGAATCTCCACGGCTTCAACTATCTCCTTCGTCTCCGACACGGCCGCACCCTTCATGCCGCCCTCCACATCCACGCTCGTGAAAAGCAGCCCACCGACGCCCATCTGCTCGAACTCCTGCGCCAAAGCTGCCGGGGACACACCCGTCTGCTGCTTCCATCCCTTGACAACAACTTCCCCTCCTCTCGAGTCAATCGCCACCACGACCCTGGCGCCACCCACCATTTCCACTAGCGCCTTCACGAACCCCGGGTCGCTCACGGCCGCCGTCCCTATGATCACCCTGTCCGCGCCAAGCTCGAGCAGCTCACACGCCCTCTCCAGCTTCCTTATCCCTCCTCCGACCTGAACCTGAACGCCGACACCCTCCAGTATTTCCGCGATTTTGTCGAGGTTGTCTCCCTTGCCCAGAGCGGCATCAAGGTCCACCACATGCAGGCACTCCGCCCCCTCTGCCACCCACCGCTCGGCCCGTTCCACAGGGGGCCCGTATACCTTCTCGGTCCCTGGCTTCCCACCAATCATCTGGACGCATGCCCCTCGCATTATGTCGATGCTGGGAATCACTAGCAAACCAATCCCTCACGGAAGCACTCTTTCTATTGGCACAACTAGGATGTCCCGGGCCCCGGCCTGCTTGGCACGTTTCACGACGCTGTAGACCTCATCTTCATCGACCACCGCCTGGACCGCCAGCATCGCTTTCACTCCCTCGACGCGGGAAACCGTTGGCCCTGACATCCCTGGGATTATCTTCTTGATCTTCTCAAGTTTGGCCTCGGGCACGTTCATCATCACCAACTTTTTCCCCCTCGCCTTGACCACGCTGCTCACGGCCGTGACTATGTCGTCTATTTTGGATTTCTTTGCCTTCAGGCTCCTGCGGTTGGCAATCAACCTCGACGTGCTTTCCAGGATTGTTTCGACGATCCTCAGCCCGTGCGCGCGCAGGGTTGTGCCAGTGCTGGTCACGTCCACGATTAAATCAGCCAGTCCTATCAATGGGGATATCTCGGCGGCTCCCGTGATGTCAACGAGCTCTATCTTGATCCCCTTTTTGGCGAAGTACCGCTTGGCGATGTTTGGAAACTCCGTCGCCACCCTTGCGCCAGATTTTATGTCGCGCACCGATTTGATGCCGCTCTTCTCGCTGGCCGCCACGACCATGCGGGTGAAACCGTAGCACAGGTCCATAAGCTCGACGACATCGCTGCCGCTCTCGCAAACAAGGTCGGAACCTGTGATCCCTAGGTCGGTCGATCCCCTGAAGACGAAATCAGGTATGTCCTCAGCCCGAACGAAAACCAGCTCTATTTCCGGGTCGTTTGTCTTTGCAAACAGCTGGCGCCCGTCCCTCCCGATCACCCCTATCCCTGCATCCTGGAGCAACCTCACCGTGGTCTCCTCTAAGTGTCCCTTGGGCACGGCAATTTTCACGACCATTTTTTTCCCTCCTTCAGTTTTTTCAACCCAACCACGAGCTTTTTGTTCTGCTGCGGGGTTCCGACCGTTATCCTGACGTAGTTCTCTCCTGCCCCTTTAAATCCCGACAGGTCCCGGACGAATATCCCGCGCCTTGCCAACATATCACAGAACCCTGTAGACTTCATCTTCCACCTGCTGACATCAACCGTCAGAAAGTTGGCTTCGGAGGGCAGAACTCTCAGCCCCACTCTCCCTAGCTCACCGAAGAGGTAAGCTCGCCCCTGCTTTATCGCGCCCACTACCTTTCTCAGATATGGGAGGTCCTTGAGCGCAGCCAATGCGGCCGCCTGCGCAAGCCTGTTGACGTTGAAAGGGGCCCGGACCCTCTCCATGACCTCCACCAGCTTCGGGTTCCCCACGGCGTACCCGACCCTCAGTCCTGCCAGCCCGAAGGCTTTCGAGAATGTGCGGAGCACGACCAAGTTCTTCTCCTTCGCCGCAAGCTTTGCCGCCGAGCCCTCCGCAAACTCCACGTAAGCCTCGTCCAGCACCACCAGCCCGCAGGACTTCTGAATCTGCTTCAGCAGGTCCAGCCCAACGCCGTTGCCGGTCGGGTTGTTGGGCCGCCCCAGGAAAGCCAGTTTTGTGCCTCTTGCCACACGCCCGAGTCCATCCGCCGGCCACCCAAATTCTGGGGGCGGGAGGTTGAAAAAAACAGGTTTTGCACCGTACAGCCTGACAGATATCTCATACAGCTCGAACGTCGGGATTGGGATGAGGACTCTGTCCCCCTGGTTGAGAAATGCCTTGCACACTAAATCCATCAGTTCATCCGACCCGTTCCCAATCGTCAGACATTCTGGCCCAACGCCCAGGTATCTGGCTATCGCCTGCTTCAGCCTCCTCGCGCTTGGGTCCGGGTAACGCCCGATGAAGTTGAGCTCCTCCGCAAGAACCTTCAGGACCCTTGGCGACGGGCCGTACGGGCTCTCGTTGGACGCGAGGTTTACTATCTCGGACTCCTTCACGTCGTACTTCTTTGCCAGCGGGTAAGGCCCCCTGGACTTGAGCAAGGCGGCCACCCTTCGCGACATCATCCTCCCATCCTCCTTTTCAACAGCTCATCCTTCTCAGCGAACTGCTTCCAGATATAGTTGCGCTCGAAAGTCAGCTCGCTCGGCACCCCATTTCTTTCCAGCACCGCCTGGGCCTCGTCTAGGGTGCGGGTCGGGACCAGGTCCTTTGCCACGGAGCTTATTTTTTCAAAGATGACGCGCGGGTCCAAGTAGAATGTCATTGCGGCCATTGGAGTCAGCTGAACTTTTCTGGATCCTCCCCTGATCGTGACCTCGCCCTGGACTCCTCGCGCGGCCTTGGCGGCAAGAGCGCTCGCTTCAGTCTTAGTCTTTGGGATGATCTCTTCCATAACCTTGACGTCTTCGGGAGTAAGCCCCCTGACGCCGAGGAACCCGTCATATTCGGCGATCTTTGAAAGCTGGCGAATCAACTGCTCTGTGCTCAGCTCTCCGTCAGTGCCGCCGCCAAGCATCCCCAGCACCGCCGGGACCTTCAGGTTGACCATCGCCGCCAACACCATGCTATCAGCCAGCATACTGTGAAGGCCCTCCTCCGAGCCGGATGCCAGTACATCTCCTCCGACATCTACCCCTACGAAAAGGTCTACGCCAAGCGCCTCCATGGTTTCATTCAACCCGTCGATCACCCCCTGCACACCCTGGTTCAGGTCCACCAGCACCGTCTCCTCTTCCAGCATCCCAGCCACCACAGACTCGGTGAAGCGGATGCCTTTGGTTGTCCTTGTCTTGGAGTTTGCCAGCCCCACCGTGGCCGAGAGTTTCTTGATCTCCACTATCTCCTCCATCTTTCGCGGCCCGGGCTCGGGGTCGTTCACGTAGCGCTCCCACGTCAGCCCCCCGATGACTGTCCTGACGCCAAGCCACCGGAGGTAGCGCGAGGTCGGGATTGTCCCAACCACATCACCGCCGCCGCCTATCCCTATCACCATGGCGAAGCTCGACCTTTTCACGATCTCCTCGAACGATTTCTTCATGCCTATCCCACTCTGAATTCGCCATTTTTGTATATAAATTTTACTGGTTTACATAAAAAGTAAAAATTATTTACTTATAACAGAAATATTTAAATACTATGCACAAAAACTGTAGAATGGTGGGTCATTTGGCCGCGAAAAGTGCAGAAATTGTACTTGACGGGATTGACAGGGAGCTGCTTACCCTTCTCCAGACGGACTCGAAGGTCCCTTACGCAGAGCTGGCAAAGCGGCTCGGCGTGAGTGCATCCGGGGTTCACAAGCGCGTCAAGCGGCTCGTCGATGAGGGTGTGATAAAAAAATTTGCAGCGGTTGTTGACCCCCAGGTCTTGGGCAAGAAACTCAAGGCCTTCATCGGCATATCCACCTCGCCAGGCACCTGCGGCGAAGTCATAGCCCAGCTGAGCAAGCGCCCCGAGGTCCTAGAGATCCACGAGGTCGCGGGGGAGCACGACCTCTTCGTGAAACTCATCACCGACGACACGCTCAAGCTGAACGAGATCCTGCACGAGATGGACAAAATCCCGGGCGTGAACAGCAGCCGCACGCTCATCGTGCTCAAGACCGAGAAGGAAACGGGCTCGATTGTGTTATGAAGAGGGGATACAGTTATTAAATGAGGGAGAAAAGAGAAAAACGAGGGGGTACCAACCAATGCCAAAAAACCAAGAGGGGAGCGCAAAGGCGCCGGTGGTTTTTCTAGCAATTATAATCATATGTGTGGCGGTACTTGCGGTAGTTAGCTTTTCATCGCGCCCGCAAGGACAAGAAAACCAGGGGGGGAACCAAGGTGGAGGTCAAACGGGGCCATCGTTCAGCGAGGACTTCAACAGCGCGACCATGGCATCACTCCAAGCCGCTGGATGGGACAACTGGTCCAAGACACAGATGCCAGAAGTGCTTGAAGGTTCGACTGTAAATTTCCACCCGGAAGAAATCTCAGTAACCGAAAACGGAACGTTAAAGGCTGATGGGGCGGGGGGTTTCATTTATTCTGCAAGTTGGAGTGATTACACACTGACCTTCAAATTCAAACAAAAGGTTTCTTCAGGCAACTTCTGGTGTGGGCTGGCTTTTAGGGCCGACAGCTCTTGGACATCTGGTCTCTGGCCGCAGAATTCTTACGTCCTCCAACTAAACGACACGGGGTCAGCAAACAAACTTTGGAAGATCGCGAGTGGGGCATGGACTTCAATCGCCTCGGAGGGCAGTTCTATCACGTTAAATGATGACAATTGGCATGATGTTGAGCTTGAGGCCAACGGGGGTTCGCTCAAAGTTTACATAGACAATCAATTATTGCTCAGCGCAACGGACGGAACTCCTCTAACAAGCGGAAGCGTGGGGCTGCTGAACTGCAATGGGCCCGTCTATTTCGATGATGTTGTGAAGAGTCCCTAATAGCCCGGCTGGGATTAACGCATTTAACTGCTGCCCTTGACCTGCAAAACAATCGCGACTGGATAACATATCTTAATTCTCGGGAAAATAGCAAAGTCCCAGATGAAACTGGTGCTGGCCGAACCCCGATGTGGCCCAGTAGCTATGCCCAAGCAAGACCCCGCGAAGCTCGAATGTTTCCTCAATATCTATCCCTCTCTAAATTCACCACTTTTGTATATAAATTTTACTACTTTGGTTTAATAGTGAAAAATATGCTTAAAAATATCTAAATAGTTAAACAATATGTACAAAAACCTCTGGAATGGTGGGCCCTGTTTCGAACCAAGGGACTGCCTACTCCAGATTGCTGAGCTGACAAAGTGCCTTGGTGTGGGGTCTCAGAAGTCGCACACACGTAAAAAAGGCCCATCTATGCTCTACCGACATGGTGGTGAAGCCAAAACCCAACTGAACATACACCCGGGGGGCTGCTGGCGATCCACGAGATTGCCGAAAAACACTATTTTGCGACACTGGTTACCGAAGACACGCCAATGTTTAACGCCCCATGTGGCTTGGTTATTGGACTTTGGTCTTCGAACCGTTAGTTTTAATAACTAGATATATATAAAGATATATGATTCAATGCCACGAAGACTTGTCTTGTCTGGAGAAAAGCTAGATCTCTCAGAAGACATTGAGGGATTCATCCGGAAGAAGGTTACTGCCTTCGGCACCGGCGCCAAGGTCGACTGCCCCAAGGAATTCATTGGCAGAACTGCGTACCTTGTGATAGTAAAAGAACAGCGCACGAAATCTTGGTTCAATCGCTGAGAACTAGCTTGGCGTTTTGGGGCGCTGAACAATTTCATCGTAAAACCGCCTAGAAATGCCAATAAACGCAAATTACGGAGTCCATTTTAACCAAGAGGTTCTACAATTGATGTTACTGTCCATACATAAACTTCTGCACCGAATTTTTCGATGAAATCCACTACTTGTTTTGTATCAGCAATCCCAACGACCACAACTCCTCTAATCACTTTTACGTGGGAGATGTCATCAATAAATCCAGGACGCTTATAATTGTATCTGCCCTTGTTTGATCTGTCTGTATATCCATAAAACTTCCTACAAAATTCATTTACCTTCACATGCCCGACCCGTTTTGGGAATCTAAAGACGATTATATTGCCTTTCATGGTGTTTTCCGTACTGATATTAAATAACAGTAATATAAAGTTATCGGTTGGGATGACTTCTTCCTACTTTTTATATTTATTAATATATATTAAAATTTGATATCCAAACTAAAATTTTACCTGCTTCCAAGATACACAAGTAGCCTATCTGAACTCTTAAAGCCAATGACATTCGACAAGATCTATTGTCTGAAAAACATACCCCCAAGTCCATGTTTTCTTGCCAAAATAGGCTTACTATATATTAATATATATTATAATTTATCATTTGGGATACATTTGCCTTGTTTTAGCGGGACACAAACAGAGGAATAGCCAACTTTCGGATATTCAGGGGCTAACTCCTCATTTGAAACTATTTTTCGAAAAATCCAATCTTGCGATGCCATCCGCCCCCGCCAACTTTCTTTTATTCAGAAAAAGTTCAATCTACCCCCCTTTTGAGCTATTTTTCGAAAAATTGGAGGTACCATACACCCATGACAGCCGACTTTTACAACCTTGGAGCCTAACCATGCCTATGCTATTTTTCGAAAAATCTGACTGTACCTTCGTCCCCTGTACGTACAACTTTCGGATATTCTAGGGGATTAACGTTCAATGGGCGCTATTTTTAGAAAAATCAAATCCCATTTTATCCCAATAACTGCCGGATTTTGTACAACTTCTCATACCAATCGTTCATAAATCATTTTTCGAAAAATCCAATCTCGCCATGTCACTCTACAACCAACTTTCATTTATTTAAAGAAAGTTCAATCCGTCCTCTTTTGAGCTATTTTTCGAAAAATAAGATTCCATTCTGCTCCCAAAAACAGCTGGATTTGTACAACCTCCGCCGCTTTCCATGGGCTATTTTTCTAAAATCCTGCCACTTCTACCCCCCTTCTTCTACAACCAGCTTCGAATCTTCAGGGGGGCCCAACCTCCTTGGAGCCATTTTTAGAAAAATCAGAGCCACCGTATACCCCTCTGATAGCCGACCTGGTAACTGCTAACAAGACCCCGAGGGAGACGCAGAGCAATCTTTTGTGCATCAGTGACATAAAGCGTCTGATATATCCCTTTTTTTTAAAAAAGCTTTTATGCTAGTTGATTATTATAAAAACAGGGATATCTGTGGAACCTAAACCCGAACCCACGAACGCCACCCCGGATTCGGCAGTACCGCCCCCGGAAACCACAAAAACAGAGCAAAAAAGGTCACTTAGGGGGCTAGACGCCAATCTTGACATGCTCAAAAAGACGATTGCGGAGGTTTTAAGCGAGAATAGCTGCGCCGTACCAAGGGAGCTCACGGAAATTGCGGAAAAACTCGGCTGTTCCCAGCCAACAGCACGCAAATGGATGAAACTTTTGGAGTCCTCTCAACTGGTCCGAACAGAAGAATTGGTGAAAGGCCGCGGGCGGCCCAAGCTAATGTATCACCCCACTCCAGAACTCCTAAATGCCCTTGGGGCAGAGGTGTCCATCGCAGCTCCTTCACCCCCGGAAAGACCGAAAACGCCCCCTGAAGAACCTGCTCTGAAAACGCCAACTGATACAAAACCCCCCTCTGAAGGCATGAGGGGCGAGGCAAAAGCACCTGCGCCTGCTGAATCTAAAACGTCATTCTGGAAGGGCCTCCGTCAGCAGCCCCCCGCCGAGACTCCCAAAACGCCAACTCCCGAAACTAAACCTTTGGAAGAAATAGAACCAACTCCACAAACAAAAGAAGAAGAACCTGCCGAGAAAGACGAGCTGCTTTTGGAGCTAGCCCAGCATTTGCCAACACCCCAATCTGCTCCTACCCCGCCTGCTGCTGAAAAAGCAGAAACACCTGAAGTGCAATCGCCTCCTGAGACGCCGGTCGAGCCTGCGCAGTATGAACCCTTGAAACCCACAGAAAAAACCCCAAAACAAGCCCCAGAAAAAGAGACCCCAATGGAGCCTTTTCCAGAAAGCGCATTTGGATCTGACGATGAACTACTCGCAGCGCTGGCACAGCCTGCACCAGCACCAAAACAAGCCCCCGTCCAAACCCCTACTGAAGAAGTAGAAACACGCACTGAAATACAATCACCTCCTGAAGCCCAATCCGCTGAAACGCCGCAGCCTTCTGAAGCTCAGCCAACACAGGACGAGGCCACAAAAAGCATCTCTGAAACCGTCGATACTGTGCTAGATGAACTTGGAGAAAAACTCTCCATTAGCGAACGGGTCGGCGCACCAAAGGAATTTTCGGATTACTGCACTTTTGAGCTGCCTCCGGGTTACCAGGAGCTCGAGCGGTACTGGGTAACGAGGCCCCTTGTGTGGGTTGCGATTCTTTACTCCCCTGAGAGGAACGAGCGGATGTACTCTCTGGTTGAGCCGAGCCTCACCCCCGGCGAAAAGACAACACTGCAGATGCTCCACTCCCACCTCCTCGACCGCCTTGTATACGACGAGAGGATAAAGGACAGGGACAAGATGCTGCAGATGAAGACAAACGAGCTCCTCCGGGAGTACGGGATAGGGCTGCCTCCGAAATCCATAAAGAAACTCCTCTACTACCTCAAGCGCAACTACATAGGGTACGGCAAGCTTGACGGCATTTTCAGGGACCCCAACATTGAAGATATCTCCTGCGACGGGCTCAACGTCCCTATTTTCATCTACAGCCGGAGGTACCAGAGCTTGAGAACAAACCTCGTTTTCTCTGATTCAAACGAGCTTGACCTTTACACCATTCGCCTGGTCGAGAAGGCCGGGAAACAGATATCCCTCGGAAAACCCACCATCGACGCCTCACTTCCCGAAGGCTACCGTCTCCAAGCTACCCTAGGAACGGAGGTCACGACCCGCGGGAGCTCATTTTCCATCAGGAAGTATGCAGAGGAGCCGTTCACCCCAGTGGATGTCCTTTCCTACGGCACCTTCTCGGTTGAGATGCTTGCATACCTCTGGCTCGGCACAGAGAACAAGAAGAACCTGATAATCGTCGGCGGGACGGCCAGCGGGAAGACGTCCACATTGAACGCCCTTTCCATGTTCATATGGCCAGACGCCAAAATAGTGAGCATAGAGGACACCCGCGAGCTGGCCCTCTACCAGGAAAACTGGGTCCCGAGCATCGTCAAACTTGGGGCAGCGGACAGGGCCATCGACATGTACGAGCTGCTCCGAACGGCTCTCCGTCAGAGACCAGAGGTCATCATAGTTGGGGAGGTCAGGGGGAAGGAAGCCCTCACAATGTTCCAAGCCATGTCGACAGGCCACACCTGTTACTCTACAATGCACGCCGGTTCCATCCAGGAGATGGTCCACCGTCTCGAAGGTGAACCCATAAATGTCCCTCACCACATGCTGGCCGCCCTCGACATCGTCTGCCTCCAGCTCCTCACCTACTACCGGGATCAACGAGTCAGGAGAAACCAGAGCATAGTCGAAATAGCTGGCATAGACCCGTCCACCGGCAGCCTCCGCACCAACAGGATTTTCGAGAGGAACCCGCTCACGGACGAGTTTGAGCGGGTTGGGGAGTCCAACGTCCTAAGGGAAATCGCCAGGGAGCGCGGGTGGAGCGCCATCGAGCTGGAGAGGGAGCTGCGCAGGCGGCAGGAGGTCCTCAGCTTCCTGCTTAAAAACAACGTGAGGCGCTTGCACGAGGTGGCCGCCGTCTTCAGGCAGTACTACTTCGAGCCCGAAAAAGTCATGGAACAGCTGACGACGGGGAAGCTCAAAATCTGACGTTGGGAGAACTTTTAACTTCTGCTCTTACAATACTTTTGGAACAAATGTCCCTAACTTCTGTCGCGCAAGGGCTTTTCGGCAAGTACACGAGAGGCAAGAACTATTTCAGGCTTCAAGAGGCTCTGAAGAAGTCGAGGATGCCGGCCTCCGCCGACATGTACGTGGCCACCGCGATGTTTTCCGGGATGATGGCCGGGATAGGCGGCGCCGTGGTGGGAATTCTCATCAGCCTCATTCTGGGGCTGGATGTGGTATTCATTGTAGTAATCGTGACCATTACGTCGCTGGCGCTTGCTGCCCTGACATACTATTTCATGGTCAGTTACCCGGGGCTTATGGCGGGCGAGAGAGGAAGAAAAGTGGACGCCGCTCTCCCGTTCACCATTGGGTTCATGCACTCCATGAGCAAAAGCGGGGCGAGCATTGTAGACATTTTCAAGGAACTGAGCGGCCGCAGGGACGTGGGGGAACTCAGGATGGAAGCCCAAGTCTTCATGAGGGATGTGGAATATTTGGGGCAAGACCCGCTGACTGCGCTAAGGAACCTCGCGGCGACTACTCCCTCCAACAAGTTCAAGAGCTTCTTGGAAGTCCTGATTTCAATCATTGAAACCGGTGGAGACATCCCACCATACATGTTGACCAAGACGCTTGAACTCCAAGGCGCCATGAAGGAAGAAAACAAGAAAACCGTTGCATCTTTGGAGTTCATGGCCGAAATTTACGTCATACTCGTGGCTTTCATGCCCCTCATGTTCCTCGCCATTTTGATTTTCATGGGGTTCCTCCCCGGGCAGACCATCAACCCGCAACTGCTTCAGATACTGGTATACGGCTGGGTTCCCCTCAGCTCGATTGCATTTATGGTGCTTATCGCCACGACGTCCTCCGCTGACATAAAAGGCGGGTCCCGCGGGTTCAGACTACCATTGCCCTATGGCGAAGTGGTCTCAACCGCCGGTGACCAACGCGACGCCAGGCTCATCAAAAGGCTCAGGGGGTCTCTCGTGGGAGTCCGAGCCAAGCAGTTCGTCACGAACCCATTCGGCGTCATAATCCATAACCCGGCCTATACCTTCCTGATCAGCGGCCCGGTGACGATAATTTACCTGATGTTCACTCCGATCAAGACGCTGGTCCTCTTCATAGCTTTTCTGATAGCCTTTGTGCCATACGCCATAGCTTACGAGTTACGATCAAGGAGAGTCCAACAGATAGATGCTGCCCTCCCCGACTTCCTCAAGTCCCTCACAAGCGCCTCTAAATCTGGGCTGACCCTTTCCAGATCTCTGAAGGTTACGTCATCCTCAAACTTGGGCGCCCTCACAGACGCGGTGAAGTTGGCCCAAAAACACACCGAGTGGGGCGGCTCGGCATTGGAGGCCGTGGCCACGCTTGAGCAGAGGCTTGGAGTGTCCCCCACCGCGGCCAAGACAATGACTTTGATAAGAAAGGCGAGCGAGGCCGAAGAGAACATCTCCGATGTCGTTGACATAGCACTGAACGATGTCAGGACAAGGCAAGAGATCACGGCGGATAGGAATTCGGCGATGTTTGTCTACAAGCTCATAATTCTCATGACCTTCTTTGTCTTCCTCGCGACGGTTTACTTCATCATCCAGGCCTATATGTCCCTTCCCACGGGGCCGACCGCCGGGCAGGAAAACGTTGGGGGCGTTGATCCTTCGGTGGTCAAGTTGTTGTTTTATCGCCTGATCCTGCTGGAGGCCATCTTCAGCGGCTTGGCCTCTGGGCAGATGGGGGGCGGGGACATCAAAAGCGGCCTAAAGTACTCCATAATGCTTGGCATCGTGGCAGCCTTCATTTTTGAGTCGATACTGCTGCCGTTGGGGCCAGTACCAATAGTTCCACAGGAGTAACTTCGCTAAAATTTATGGTAAAAGGTGAGACCCGGCGTCCTGTGCTCCCTTGACCACCACTGCTCCCAAGTGATTCTGTCAGCCGATACATAGCTCGCAATATTGTTGCTGCTGTTGTCAAGCGCGTAGATCCAGCCGCTGTAGACCAGCTCCGTTGACATGTCAATGAGCTCCTTGCTCCCGTAGTGGACGTTGTCTACGTTGCCGTTAGCGTAGACGGCGTAGTTGGTTTCCTCGATTTTCCTTGATTTGATCCAATCCCCGAAGTAGCCGTTGTTAATGTTCTGGCTGTCCCTCAGCGTTTGGTAGATAAAGTCGTCGAGCCGCATTTTCGCGGCATCTATGAAATCGGATAGGCTTGTATACTCATCTCCGTCGTCGTCAACTATCAGCGCTGGGTCCTTCGGGCGGTAGTACTTTACCTGCAGCTCAAGGTGGTGGTGGTAGTTGTCCCAAATACCGTATCCAAGGTCTGGCCCATATTTCTGCTCATAATAAAGCCTCGCGTTGTCGTGATGGGCATAACACATGACATCCCCCCAGTAGTGTGCGGCTATCCCAAGGTAGTATGAAACGTTGTCCCAGACTCCCATATCCTGCAAGCGCTCTACATTCTCGAGATAGTCCGCTCCTTGGATCTCCACATATGTCTGGGTATGGCCGGAATCCAGGTAGTATGGGGACTGTCGCCACCTGTCCGGCGCTCCGGCACCCGTGCGGATGAAGTTCCACTCCAGACCTTTTTTGATCTCAACCGGGATATTTGGATCCCGCACGATCGTGCTGAATGCCACCTGGGCTATCCCCCTTGTGCCATACGTGGCCCCGTGGGTGCGAAGGTTCCAGTTGCTACTGGGCGGCGCGGAGGCTAGCATCATGATGGCCAATACCGGAACAACGAATAACCATGTTTTTCCCATAACTTCATGTAAAAACGGGCTTCTCAAGATTTAACCCTTACGAGAGTTCATTTCTGTTTTGCTCAAAGCGACTGCATGTCATACGGAGTCACCGTCTCCGTGTAGTAGACATCGTTGTCCCTTGCGCCGTCGCTGTCACTCTTCCCGTAGATCGTCCAAGTTACCATCCCTACCTGGTTATCATCAACGTCCGAGGAGTCCACGTTGTCCCTTGTCTTAATATCTCTCTTTACATCATTGAAGTACTTTGCCCACGCCTGCTGGAAGTCCGTGAATAAAACAATCTCGACATCGTCGGTGCGTTTGTTATTCACCGTGCATACGTTTTCCCTTCTGCTCAGCGTGATGCTGTGCTGCGCCCCTGCCCCGCCTGTCGTCCGCTTTAGCATGCGGTAGTTCACTAAAACCCTCATGTTGTCTCCAACCAGGGTGTTGTCTTCATCTCCACTCAGGGTGTTGTCTTCATCCGCCGCCCTCTTCACGACGATCATGTCCTTTGGCGCGGAGAACATGACGCTTTTGTCCTCTTGCGACAGGATCAACGCACCTCCCTCGTAAACGTAAGTTTGCGCCGGGTACTGCCTCGCTCCTGTGTCAAGCCGGATCGAGCCTAACCCTCCACGGTATCCCACGCGGACCTCGTGGACGGCCGGGGCAGCCGTGCGGTCGGAGTTCGCAATCAGCTCCAACTTGTACTGGAAGTAGCGAGAGTTGGAGAGGAGGTCGCTCATGTCTGCCCTTGTCCCGCTTGCATTGTTGTCCACGCGAATCCAGGCCCCGCCCCTCTCAGCCCTAACGTAAACCCTGATATCAGTCCCCGGGGGCCTCGTCGCGTCCCACTCTATGTACCTCCAGTCGACAACCTGTTCTGCATCGAAAACAGTTGAAACGAAGTTATCGGAGCCCTTGTATCCCACCACCAACCTGAACGGCATGTCACGATAGTCTTTGATGGACGGGCTGCCTGTCGTCCAGCTTTCGGGGCTACCTGAATAGATGTAGACCGAGCCGGTTCCTCCATATGTCGCTGGGGTGTAGTCCTCCTTCGTTTCCCACGCGCTCTTCAAGGTATTCAAGCCCATGAAACCTGACTTGTCCGAGTCTGGGGACCCGACTAGGAGGTTGTAGCTTTCATTTTCCCACACCACCATTGGGGCCGGGAGCGTGACCCTGATCCAGTCCCAGTTGAATCCTGGGTAGCCGGGGATGTCTATCGGGGGTTCCACCTTTGCCAGCCTCATGATGTCGGACCAGCTGCTCCCGGTGCTGGTGTCCAGCTTGACGTAAATTGGCCCGGGCTCCCCCTGCCTCTGCCCGAAGAACGAGTCCACGGACGCCTGGGCGGGGCTTTCATCTGTAATAGCTTTCTGCACGTAGAACTCCACCGCCCCAACAGTCATGCTGGTGCCTGGGAAAGTCCCTGAGCTCTGGCTGATCACGACACGTTCGCCTTTGTAGTTGCCGCCCCACATCTCCTGGTCGCCCTTGTAGAAGGGATTGCCGTCCAACGTGTCTGCATGCCAGTCGCCATTCGTGTCGGCGTTAAGGACGTACATCGGCTCGCGGTTGTAAATGGCGGTGGTCGGGTCATCTGAAAAAGACTTCCATATGACCATCCCGTTCACGTTCTCTCCGTACATGATGCCGCGATTTTCGTTGAAGCCCTCGTTGTTTATCCAGTTCTCGTGGGGTTGACTGGGCTTGAGCGCGAGCGGGATAAAGTAATTGTCCGACGAGATGAAAGCGGACGCATTCGGATTTGCGTCGATGACTATGTGGTAGTTATCGCCCTTGTAGAGATGCACGTGGTTTTCGAACTGGATCCCATCTTTCGCTTGCGTCTTCCGCTTGCCGTCCGACGTGCTGAAGGTAGAGTATTCGGCGCGCGGGTACGGCATGAACCACTCCCAGGACCAAGTTTTAGCGAAGCATCCTACATTTTCCCCGAGCTTCGCGGCAGCATTGTCGAAGTCCGGATGCCCGTAATTTTCACTACTTTCATCATCATCATCGGCGAAAATCCTGACCCTTATCCAGTCGCTTTGGTCCCACTCGCCCACGGAATCGGCGGGGGCGATGACTTGACTGTTTAGGGTGAGCTGGGCAAGGAAGCTAAGGCTAAACACATTTTCATCCTGCTCTGGCGAGAACCTGATGTCGAACATCTTGGTCTTGCTGTCTATTTTGGCCTTGGGCGAGAAGCCGGAGGTCTCGTAGAACTTGAAGCCCCAGTTGTCATCAGCTGCCAGGGTGACGTCACCTGGGGACACCACCTCGATGTTTTCGCCAAACTGGCTGGGCTCCCGGCTCGCTACGAATTGCGCACGCGTGGTCTGGGTCCAGGTTTGTATGGTCGGGTCCGGGGTGGGGGACTCTAGCGTGCCGCCACTGGTCTGGTAGACTATCGTAACACTATGCACCACGGGAGTCGTGGACGGGTCTGTGGTGGAAAGCTCAAGGCGGTACTGGATGTATTGGCTGTCGTCCAGGTCTGCTACACTGGTCTTCCAGCCGCTCCAGCCACCGTTGTCCGGGTTGCTGGTGTTGCCGCTCCTGACCAACAGCACCACGCTCGCCCCTGTGGAGCTGACGGACGCTGAGGCCCACTCGACTGTGGACTGGGCATCGTAGACGCTCGACACGAGCCAGCCGGAAGTTGTGAAGCTATCAGCTATCTTGAACCTGAAGATTGGATCTTTCCACTTGTTGTCCGTCCATCCCACGCCGGCAGAGGCGGAGGTGCTCCCGTATGTGTTGTTTCCATCGAAAGTGCCGTAGTCGTCCCTGCCCGAGAGGTATGAGAAGCCCTTGCCTGGCGCCATCCAGTTATAATAGTGCGTGGCGTCCCCGCCGGAGGTGTACAGGTAGAGACGGTATTCGTTGCCATCCAAGAGCAAGCCTTCGGTCTGGACGTAGCACCAGGTCCAGCTGGTGCCGACGCCGTTGTCCGCGACCTGCCCGGAGGCTACAGTTTGGGAGCTCGTGATGTTGTAGAGGGCGTAGTTGAGCGGGTTGGGTGCTCCCACGTTCTCCACGTAGACGTAGAACCCGCGTGTGACCTTGTTCTTCCCGGAGACACCGCCGTCTATCGTGAAGCGTGCGCTGGCGTAATAATCACCGTATATCTGGTACTTGAGGTTGCGGTCGTAGGGGTTGCCCTCGTGGGCGTCAGTTACCCCGTTGCCGTTGGTGTCCACGTCGAGCACGTAGACCGGCTGCAGGTCCCGGGCATTCCAGTTGACGCCGTTGGCCGAGTAGAGGACATTGGCGTTGCTCTTGGTGAAGCTGTCGTATGAGATGTTCTCGTTAAGTGGGAATGTGGTGAGGAGGGTCAACGAGCCGACGGACGGGGCAGCCTGCGTCCAATCAATGCTGACATCGTGGAAGCGCGGCGTGTTGGCCTTGCTTGAGTCTGCGTCGAGGCGCACGCGGTAGCGGATGTACCTCCCAGTCAGCCCGACGCTCACCCCGCTCGTGTAGGGCCCGCCGCTCACGGCCCAAGCGACGGTGTTGTCGTTGGAGACTTGCGCCCAGATGTTGTCGGCGGTGCCGGTGGGCTTGGAGTCTGTGAATGTTATGATACCCCAGTTTGTGGTGGTGCTCCCGCTGTCGTACCAAGAGGAGATGAGGTAGCCGCTGGGTTTGTATGTGACGAACGAGAACCTGAAGACCATGTCGTTGTCGGTTTCCGCTGTCCAGCTCGTGCCGGCGTCCGTGGACTTGCAGGCGAACGAGGTCGTGCCGTTCCATGTCAAACCAGTGTAAGGCGAGCTTGAGTTATCCGTGTACGGGGCGCTCAAAGAGTAGTAGTTGGAAGACTCATCGCCGTCTGGGGTAGTGAAGTATAGCACGTAGCGGTGGTTGTTCACGAGCGAGAAAGATATGCTCAGGTTCTCCACCCAGCTGTAGCTGGTCCCAACGCTTCCTGCCGCCGCAAGCTGCTGGTTATCGAGGACTGTAGTGCCGTTGTCGTCTTTCACGGAGAGCCTCAGCTCGGCCGGGGAGCCCGTCTTCTTGACGAAAACTGCCACCCCGCCTACCGTCTTGTCGCTTCCCGACACCAGGAAGTTCTCGCCTGCAAAGTTGTCCTGGTCGATTTTCTGCGCCCCGGCGATTGCGTACGGGTTGCCGCCGTATGTGGAGTCCGAGAAGTCCAAGACGTAAATCGGCTGCTTGTTTTCCACCGTCCAGCTGAAGCCGCCGTTCGTTGTTGTCAACACGTTCGCGTTCGTGTCAGACGCGTTATCGTAGGGGGTCATGTTGTCCTGTGGTGCCGAAACTTTGAGCTTTATCCAGTTTACAGGTACAGCGATGGTGAACGACCAGCTTGAAGCGCTGCCGACGTTCAAAGAGTTGTCCTTGTATATCTTGACCTGCATGGTGACGGAGTCGCTGCTGGTCCAGTCGCTGTGGGTCCAGGTGGCGGTGTCGTTAGTATGGGTGGTGGTGCTCCAGCCCGAGAATGACCAACCGCTTGGGTCGGTGCCGGCGGTCTGGGTGAGGACCGGGGCGTTGTCGGTCTTCATTGTTTCGCTGAAAACGACGACCACTTCTTGGTCTATCGAAACACCGGTCGAACTATCCTCTGGCGTGGTTGATGAGACTGTTGGGACCACCGTGTCCAGTATGAAGCTGTAAGCCTCCGGGGAGGTGCTTCCGGCCGGCGGGTCTGTCTCTGTGGAACCGCCGCCCACCGCCACTGCTATCCAGCCGTATGTCCCGTCGCCCGAGGTGATGTCGTAAGCATAGAAGCCGTCGGCATCTGCGTCAGTACCGGCCAGAGTCCAGCTCGTCCCGCCGTTCTTCGTGTAGTAGAGCTTCACGGAGGTGGGGGAACCAACTTTGCTGTAGGTGAGGGTCTGGGAGGCGTTGTTGTCCGAGCCTGTCGGGCCAGTCGCTGTTGCTGTTGCTCCTGTAAAAGTGGTGAACGACCAGCTTGAAGCGCTGCCGACGTTCAAAGAGTTGTCCTTGTATATCTTCACCTGCATGGTGATAGAGTCCCCATAACTCCAGTCGTTGTGGGCCCAGGTGGCGGTGTCGTTAGTATGGGTGGTGGTGCTCCAGCCCGAGAATGACCAGCCGCTTGGGTCGGTGCCGGCGGTCTGGGTGAGGACCGGGGCGTTGTCGGTCTTCATTGTTTCGCTGAAAACGACGACCACTTCTTGGTCTATCGAAACACCGGTCGAACTATCCTCTGGCGTGGTTG
>Ga0315282_10001242_pt1 | contig 48768 bp, 39 predicted proteins | sample YL17G07_20_MG_FD_203693 | JGI IMG/M metagenome (GOLD analysis project Ga0315282, IMG submission 203693) | Sediment microbial communities from Yellowstone Lake, YNP, Wyoming, USA - YL17G07_20 | ecosystem: Environmental > Aquatic > Freshwater > Lake > Sediment | place: USA: Wyoming | collected...
CGTGGAGGCGGCGCGCCTGGCCAAGCTCACCGGCAGGCCCGTCCAGGTGGTCTTTCACCGCGACGAGGAGTTCTTTTACGATACCTTCCGGCCGGCGGCGGTGGTGAAGATTCGGGCCGCCCTCACCAGCGCCCGGAAGATAGTGCTGTGGGACTACAAGGTCTACGGCGCCGGCGACCGCGAGTCCCGGCTGTTCTACGACGTTCCGCACCAGCGCACGGTCTCGGCCGGCGGCTGGCAGGGAGGGAACCCTCCGGGCATGCACCCGTTCGGGGTGGGGCCGTGGCGCGCCCCGTCGGTCAACACCAACACCTTCGCGCGCGAATCGCACATCGACATCCTGGCGGCCAGGGCGGGCGCCGACCCCGTCGAGTTCCGCCTCGGCCACCTCTCCGACCAGCGCATGCGGCGCGTCGTGGAAGCCGCCGCCAAGCAATTCGGCTGGAAGCCGGCGCGGGCCCCCAGCGGTCGCGGCCTCGGCGTGGCCCTCGGCATTTACGCCGGCACCTACGTGGCCACCATGGCCGAGGTGGCCGTGAACAAGAGCACCGGCCGCGTGCGGGTCGTCCGGGTGGTCTGCGCGCAGGACGAGGGCGTGGTGGTCAACCCCGACGGCTCGCGCCAGCAGATGGAAGGCTCCATCACCATGGGCCTGGGCTACGCGCTGGCCGAGGAGGTGCGCTTCAAGAACGGGGAAGTGCTCGACCGCAACTTCGACACTTACGAGATTCCGCGCTTCTCCTGGCTCCCGAAGATCGAGACCATCCTCATCGAGAACCCGGAGACGGCGGCGCTGGGATGCGGCGAGCCGCCTATTGTGACTATGGGCGCGGTGGTCGCCAACGCCATCCACGACGCGGTGGGCGCCAGGCTGCTGCAGTTGCCGATGACGCCAGCGCGCATCCAGGCTGCGCTCAAGCGCGCCTGACGCAGTTATACCCCCGGCGTCCCGCCGGCCGGCCCCATTATCCGGCAACGCGCGACGCGTCTACTTCTTCACGATCTTCGTGCCTTGCGAGGCCACGCACTGCCAGCGGCCGCCGCGTTTCACGAAGGTGTCGATGAAGCGGTACTGGCCGCTAAGATCCTTGCCCTTGTAGATTTCCTTCACGGTTGCGCGGCCGATGACCACCGCCGCATCTCCGTAAACGCGCGCCTTCATGTCGTCCAGCACCGCCGACGATACCTTGTGCTCGCCGGATTTCATCAGCGCCAGAGTCTTGGCCTTGTCCCAGAGAGTTCCTTCGAAGTCCGTGCTGACAAAGTCGTCGGCCAGGGTGCGGTCCAGTGCCGCCACGTCCCCCTTGACCCAGGCATCGGCCCATTCCTTCTCCAGCTTGATCAGCTCCTGTTCCGCGCTGGGAGCCTTCGCCGGCGGCGCTTGCTTCTTCGCCTGTCCATAGGCCAGACAGGAAGAAGCCAGCAAGAATAGGACAACTACGCTTAGCTTCTTCATGGAGCACTCCTCTCGATGTCCGCCGGCGGGCCGCCGACGCTACAGCGGTTGCTTCTTCGCCCAGCCCGGCCCGCGGACCACGCGCCCGGGCTTCGCTCCCGTGTGTTCTCCCTCCTTGAGCACCTGGACGCCGTTGACGAATACATGGACCACTCCCGTTGAATACTGATGCGGCTTCTCGTAGGTGGCGTGGTCCTGGATTCGCGCCGGATCGAACACCACCACGTCGGCGAAATAGCCTTCCTGGAGCCTGCCGCGGCGCTCGACCTTCATGTTCTCGGCGGGGAGCGCCGCCAGCTTGCGGATGGCTTCCTGGAGCGGGACCAGCTTCTCATCGCGCACATACCTGGCCAGCAGCCGCGCAAAGCTGCCGTAAGCGCGCGGGTGCGGATTGCTCTTCAGGAACACGCCCTCGGGCGCCAGCGAGGCCGCATCCGAGCAGAAGCTCACCCACGGCAGCGCCAGGTTCTTGCGGACGTTGTCTTCCGACTGCGTGAAGTAGATGGTGCTGATCTGGCTTTCATCCTCGGTGATCAGGTCCATCACCGTTTCCTCGGGCGGCTTGCCGCGCATTCTGGCGACTTCGGCCAGCGTCTTGCCGGTCAGGGGCTTCAGCTTTTCATTCTTGAAGCCGACCAGCAGAATCCCCTCCGGGGAGCCGGCGCCAAGGTACATGTTTTCCCATTCCTTCGACTCGCGGCGCATCTCGGCGGCAATGCGCTTCCGCGTGGCGGGGTCGCGGAGGCGCTTCAGCATGGCCTCGAAGCCCCCTTCCTGCACCCAGGGCGGCATGGTGGAGGTCAGGCCGGTAGCCCCGGCCGGGTAGGTGTACATATCGGCGGTGATGCGCAGGCCCTGGGCCCGCGCCTGTTCCACCTTGGCGATGGCCTGGTCCATCTTCGCCCAATTGGACTTGCCGGAGGCCTTCAGGTGGTAGATTTCGGCGCGCACCTTAGCTTCGCGGGCGATTCGAAGCAGTTCGTCCACGGCCTCGGGCAGCCGCGACCCTTCGTTCCGCAGGTGCGAAATGTACATGCCGTCGTATTCGGCGGCGGCCTTGGCCAAGGCGATCAGCTCCTCGGTTTTGGCGAAGCTGCCCGGCGGGTAAATCAGCGCCGAGGCCACGCCCAGCGCTCCCTCTTTCATGGCCTGCCGCACCAAGTCGCGCATCTTGTCCAGTTCTTGCGTCTTCGGCGCGCGGTCCTGATAGCCGATCACGTAAATGCGGGGCGTGGCCGCGCCGATGAACGAAGCCACGTTGGGCGAAACGCCGCGCTTGGCCAGGTACTCCAGGTATTCCCCAAGCGTCGTCCACTCGATGGCGTACTTGATGTCGTCCTGGCGCGCCGCCATCTCCTTCTTCATGGCCTCGTTGAGCGGGCCCATGGAGTCGCCCTCGCCCAAAATCTCTAGGGTGACGCCCTGGCGAATGTCGCTTTGCGAGCGGCCGTCGGCGATCAGCGACTCGTTCGCCCAGCACATCATGTTGACGAAGCCCGGCGCCACGGCCATGCCGCGCGCGTCGATGTCGATCTTTCCCCTGGCGTTCTTCAGCGCGCCGACGGCCGCGATGGTGTCGCCCCGAATGGCCAGGTCAGCCTGGAGGGGCGCCGCGCCGCTTCCGTCATAGATGGTTCCGCCGTGCAGGACAACGTCGTATTCGGTCCGCGTCGAGCACCCGGCCGCGAACAACAGGCCGAGCGCCATCGCCAACACGGCCGCGCGTGTGGTTGTAGTCATCGATTGACTCCTTAAATGCCGCCCGCGACCCGGTCATTGCAGCGTGGCCAGCCAGATGTCGGCCTCGGTGGAGGAGAGCTGCACATAGATGGTCCGGTTGTCGGGCGCCAATGTGGCCCTGCCGACGGAATGAGGGGAAGCGGAGAGCAGTTCCTGCGCTTTCTTCGTCTGGCCGTCCAAGAGGTAGAGCTTGTTCTGTTGGACGAAAAGCAGCCTGCGGCCATCATTCAGCCAGACAGGGCGCCACCCGTCGTCGGTCAGGCGTGCGTATTGTCCGGCTTCAAGTGAGTAGATCCAGATGCCGGAGGGCGTGCCGTCCGGACGCTCCTGGTAGCCGGCAATTCGGCGGCCATCGCCGGACCAGGACCAGGCCACGAATTCACCCTCGGAACCGGGCAGCGGCGCCAGCACGCGCGGCGAAGACCCTGGCCCGCTCTTTCCAAGTTGGATGATGTGTGTTCCCCGAACTGTATAGGCGAGCTGTCCGCCGTCCGGCGACCAGACAGGATAAGTGGCACTCGCTGGGGAATTGAACGTGAGCTGCTGAAGGCCGCTGCCATCCGCCTGGATGCTCCAAATCTCGTATTTGCCGCCGCGGTTGGAATAGAAGGCGATGCGCTTGCCGTCCGGCGACCATCGCGGGAAGCGATCCTTATGGACATCATTGGTAAGCTGGCGCAGGCCGGTTCCGTCCTTGCCGACTATGAAGATGTCCTCCTGCGGCGCTCTCGAATGAAAACTGAGCCACTGGCCATCGGGAGATACGCTGGGCGCGCCAGGGGCCCTGGACCCGTAGGTGACCGCAGCGGGTTGGCCCGCCACTTTTCCCGCCTGCGGATCAAATGCTATGCGGTGGATGTTCGAAGAGAAAACTCGCTGGGCGTAGGCCAGGCGGCGGCCGTCGCGCGCCATGCTCAGATAGGCAGTGTCGGAAGCGGGCGTGGTGAGCGGCTCGGGCGCCCCGAGCGCCTTCCCTGTCTGCTCCTCGATGGGAATCCGCCAAACGTTCATGCTGCCGCCGCGGTCGCTGAGGAAATACAGGTAGTTGCCATCGGGTGACCAGATTGGGTCCCAGTCCGTTGCGGCGTCGTTGGTGACCGCCACCGATTCACGGCCATCGGCCGTCATGGTGGCTATGTTTCGTTGTCCTCCCTTCACCGTCCAAAAGGCAATGCGGTAGCCGTGGGGCGACCAGTTTGGTTGCACAGCCCCTGCCGGCGCCACTTGTCGCCAGTCCGGCTGCGCCGCGCCTTCCGCCGCGATTCGCCGCTTCTCGCCGGTGGCCGCATTGACCCGCCACAACTCGTGCTTGGCGCCCGCCCAGCCTGTCGGGTCCGACCCGTTGGCATTGCCCAACACGATTTCCTTCCCATCCGGCGACCAGGCCGGGTTGTAGCCAAAATCCGTGAGGCGGCGAACGGATTCGCCGGTGGCGCCCATGACGAAAATGCCGCCACCGTCGCGGCCCGAGCGAAATGCGATCTGTTCGCCGTCGGGCGAGAAAGCCGGCTGCGTGTCGTCCGCCGGGCAGTCCCTTGTCAGGTTGATTACGGTTTTGCCGCCCACGCGCTGAAAATAGATGTCCCAGTTGCCGGCCGTCTGCGCCGCGTAAGCCAGCGACTTGCCGTCCGGCGAAAGGCTGGGGAAGAGTTCGGCGCCGGGCTGGTCGGTAAGTTGGGTGAACGTGGCTGCGATAGCCCCCGGTTGCGCCGGCTTCACTAGTTGGGCAGGCTGCCGCAGCACGTACCACGCGGCCACGAGCAGCATGATGCCGGCCAGCACCGCAGCCCCGAGCAGCGCCCAACTCTTGGCGACCCTCGATGCAGGCGGAGGACCTTGCCGCTCACCGCCTGAAACCTGCAACCTGTCACCTGCAACCTGCAACCTGCTGTCGCTGTCGCGCTTGAAGCGTTTCAGGTCGGCGCGCAGCTCCGCCGCCGACTGATAGCGCACCTCCCGGTCCTTCTCCAGCGCCTTGTTGACAATCCGCTCCAGTTCGGCCGGCAGCTCGGGGTTCAGCCGCGCCGCCGCCACCGGCAGCTTGTGCAGAATGGCGTCGAAGACCAGCGCGGTGGTGGCGCCCTTAAACGGCAGGTTGCCGGTGGCCATCTCGTAAAGCACCGCACCGAGCGAAAACAGGTCCGTGCGTGTGTCCAACTCCTCGCCCCGCACCTGTTCCGGCGACATGTAAGCTATGGTACCGACCGCCGCACCAGGGCTGGTCAACTGCTCCTCGATCACATCAACGGTTGCCCCTTGGGATACGCCGGCGGCCTTCGCCGCCTCGCCCGGCGTCAGCTTGGCAAGTCCGAAATCGAGAATCTTGGCCTGTCCCCGCTCGGTTACGAAGAGGTTGGCTGGCTTGATGTCGCGGTGAATAATGCCTTTGCGGTGCGCAGCGTCGAGGGCGTCGGTTATCTGGCTGCCCAGTTCCAGCATTTCCTCCGTGGGCAATGGTCGCCCGGCGATGCGATGCCGGAGCGTCTTGCCCTCCAGTAGCTCCATGGCGATGAAGTATCGGTCGTCAACTTCGTCAATCGCGTGAATCGTGCAAATGTTGGGGTGGTTCAGCGACGAGGCGGCGCGCGCCTCGCGCTGGAATCGTTCGAGCGCATGCTTATCGCGCGAAAGCTCTTCGGGCAGGAACTTGAGGGCCACGAAGCGCTTGAGCTTGGTGTCTTCGGCCTTGTAGACAACACCCATCCCGCCGCCCCCGATCTTTTCGAGGACGCGATAATGCGAAATGGTGGTACCGACCACGGGACTAGCCTCCCCTCATGGTTGATCCCAGGTTGGCCTTCGAGTCAGCGATCCAGGGTTGGTATACGAACGCCTCGCAATACGGTCGGGTTACATTAAACCCCCGGCTCCGGTTCTTGTCCAGCGGTCTGGCTCTCCTCGGGGCGTCTCGCCGCCAGCTCTTAATAATTCAGCTCTGCGCAGAAGAATGAGCCGGGGCTCCAACGCGAACACCAAGTGAGATTGGGCGAAACGCCGGCGGCACAGCCACTCTACGGTTTCAGGTGTTGGGCCAGAAACTTGTAAACCTCGGCGCGCGATTCGCGGGCCAGCTTGGTGTCCAGCCGGTTGAAGGCGTGGCCGCCGGGCGCGTTCTCGTAAATCTTGTACTCGAACTTCTTCCCTTCCGCCTTCAGCGCGCGGATCAGCGCCTCCACCTCCAGCACGTTCACATCTTCGTCGTTGGTGTTGGTATGAATCAGCAGGGGCGTTTGGAGTTTCTGGGCGTTCCAGACCGGGGAGCGGCGGCGGTATTCGGCCACGTTCTGCTCCGCGTCCTTGCCGATGTGGTAGGGAGCGGAGAAGATGCGCCGGTAGTCATCGTCTTTATAGCCCATGCGGGCGATCAGGTCGCTGACCGGCACGCCGGCGTAGGCCACGGCGTAGGCTTCGGGGTGGGCGAAAATGTTCATCAGGGTGATCATGCCGCCGTGGCTCCAGCCCAGAATGCCGATGCGCTTGGGATCGACGAAGCCGTAGGTCTCGACGGCCCAGTTGCGCGCCGCGTACACGTCTTCGTTTTCCAGCCCGCCGTAGTCGATCTGCCGGTAGAACTCACCGCCGTAGCCGGTCGAGCCGCGGTATTCGGGCGCGACCACCACGTAGTTCTGTTCCATCAGCTCGCGCACGATGTGGGCGCTGCCGCTGGAGAAGTTGGCATGAACGCCGCCGTGGACCAGCACCAGCAGCGGGTGGTTGCGCGACCGGTCCATCTTTCGGGGGATGAAGGTGTAGGCGGGGATGATCAGCGGGTTGCCGGCGCCCTGCCCGGTTGGGTTGGGCTCATGCGCCGCCGGCGGCCCGGTGAGGCGTACCTTGGTGATCTCCGCGATGTCGCCCAGCTTCTGGCGCCACTGCACGTCGTCGATGGCCTTCAGCAGCGCATCGTTGGCGTGGTTGGGCTCCGGCTCGCCCGGCGGCGGCCCCGCTGGGCGCGCCTGCGGCCAGGCAGTCGAAACGAACAGCAGGCAAAGTGTGAGGGCAAGAATCAGTCGGGCCATGGAGCAGATTCTACAACAGGTCGGCCGAACAACCACAAAGGCACAAAGGACACCAAGCTCACAAAGCGAGTTTCCAGGTGGCCTTTGTGTCCTTCGTGACTTTGTGGTGAACGTTCTCCTCCGCTGCTATTTCACCGGCGAATAGGCCGTGGCGCGGCACAGCGAGATGTTGATGATCTGCGAAATCTGGCCGTACTTGGCGACTGATTCCTTCCGTACCTTCTGCCACTCCGGGTCGGCGCGCTGCTCCCGGTCCACGTGCATGCCCGGGTCGCCGGCCGGCCTTTTCGTGGCCGGCCCCGCTTCAAAAGCGGAAGTTGTCGACCAACCACAGATCGCCGCGGCGTTCGCCCACGGCCTGGAACAGCAGCATGCGGCCGTCCGGCGATATGCACATGCCTCCCCCCATCCACAGCTTATCGATTCCCGCGACCAATTCTGTTTTACCGGTTGAGAAGCGGTAGAAGGCAACGGCGAACCGGGGATCCGCCGGGTTAAAATAGATCCCGTCACCGGCGAGATCGAAATTCAATCCCCCACTCAGATTCTCAATAAAGGCGACTTCCTCCCCGCCCGCCACTGGAAGGCGGCAGACAGGTCCAGCGCTGAACCGTTTTGAATAGTAGAGAGTCCGGCCATCGAACGACTCGAGCGCGTACCAGCCGCCGTGTTTCGTTATCTGGACCGCGCCATCGTCGGCGGTCGCGGACGACGTCGGCGGCGCCGCAGGGATTTTCCAGATCTGATATTCACCGGTGCGATTCGAGCTAAAGTAAATCCAGCGGCCATCGCGCGACCAGGCAGGATTGATGTCTTGCGCCGGATGCCCAGTCAACCGGCGCGGCCTGCCGCCGTTCGCGCCTATTATCCAGATGTCCGATTCGCCCTTCGCCCGCGCGTCGAAAACGATCTGGGCGCCATCCGGCGACCAACGTGGCATCCCGGCAGCCTCGATCGGAAGCGAGGTCAACTGGATCGGATTCGAACCATCGGCGGCGCAGGTCCAGATCTGGCTTGTCCCCGAGCGATTAGACTTAAAAGCGATTTTCTTGCCATCCGGAGAGAAGTAGGGGTTCCCCTCGTCCTTGGTGGAGGATAGAACGTGCCGCACCGCTTGCGTGGACCTCGGCGCTCCCGGACGGGTACCGGCCTGGAAGCCGTCGATTTCGACTTGCCAGATATCGACGTCAGACGAGACGTCGGAATAAACGAGTTTGTCCCCTGCCGGCGCAATTGCGAAATCGATGCTAGGGATTCGGCCGATTGTGCTTGCCGGACGTTCCGGCCCTCCTGTGGGAGGAACACGCCAGAGCGATATATCGCTTCCGCACCGCTTGGCATACGCAAAATCGCCGTTTGGCATCCAGGTGGGATGGAACGCCGCGCAGGCGGGGTCGGAGGCCGGTTTCGGTTCTCCGAGCGGCTGAAAACCAGTAGAAAGGTGCAACAGGTAAACCCGATGGACCAAATAAGCGGGCGAGCGCACGATCGCCAGCATGCGGCCGTCCGGGGAAAAGGCGCCGTAGGAGTCGCCCTGCCAGGTTGCCGGCGGACTGGTGACGCGGCGCATCTCGCCACTCTCGACGGAGACCAGGTAGAGGGCGAACGAACGCTCCGGAGATTCAGCCTCTGGCACCAGCAGCCATTTGCCGTCCGGCGTCCACGAAATGCCCGCGCCGATCTGCAGAACCTTAACCTCGGCCACCTTGCGTTCGCTCCCTCCCAATGCGGAAGTGACGAAAAGCCCCGCCCGACGGCCCGGGAAGAGCCGCAGAAACGCAATCTGGCGGCCATCGGGCGACCAAGCCGGAGAGCGATCCTCTGCCGGATCGTTCGTCAACCGCAGCGGCACGCCTTCGTCCCCGATCAGCTTCACGTAAACATCCCAATTATCCTGGTCCGGGCCTTTCCAGACGAAGGCTACTTGCCGGCCGTCCGGCGAGAATGCGGGCATTTGCTCGACACCCCGATAGCTGGTCAACGGAACGACCCTGGGCGAGCCGGCGCCGCTCGGAGTCCGCGTTGGGCGGAAGTGGTGAAAGATAGCCGCCGAGCCCGCAATCACGAGCAGCGCCGCCGCCGTGAAGAAGACTGGCCCAAGCCGCTTTTTCAATGAAAAACCAGGGCCGGGGCTTTTCTCTGCCTGGTTCACCGGAATCCGGTTCACCGAAGTAATAAAGCGGTAGCCGCGACGGGGAACCGTTTCAATGAACCTCGCGCTGTCCGCCGAATCGCCAAGCGCGTTCCGGATCTTATTGACGGCGACCGTCAGGCTACGTTCAAAGTCTACAAAAGTGCCCTCCGGCCAGATCCTCGACCGCAATTCCTCCCGCGTGACGAGTTCTCCGGGGTGTTCGAGCAGCAGGAGAAGAACCTGAAACGGCTGTGGAGGGAGATAGAGGCGCATGCCTCGCTTGCGAAGTTCCAAGCTCCGGCTATCCAGTTCGAAGACACCGAACTGTACCCGCTCATGCACCGGCAGGCGCCTCCCGCAGTGTTCCAGGTTAGCAAACAGAATTAACACCGTCAAACGGCCGCTCCGGGCCGCTCCGGCCGTTAAGCGCCGGAAGTAATCGTCTTCCAATCACGGGGTTGCCCGTTAAGGAATAATTGACCGCGCGCTTCATTGACATTGTCCCGCCACAAGCCCAGATTCCCTCGGCGCAGGCCTCAATTGGCAGTTCGGGTCCCTTGATCCATGGGCCAGTAGCCAACCGCCCAGCACCCTGGGGCGTGGCAGAACGTTATGTGCCGACGGCTTTCGCTCTTGTTTCTCATGGCATTGTGCGCGAACGGCTGTTCCCTCGCCGCTGACGGGGAGTTGTGGAAGCAGAAACTCGCGCTCGGCGAACAGTTGGAGGAGCGAGGGCAGTACCAGGAAGCCGAAAAACAACTGGTGGCCGCCCTGGAAGAAGCACGCCGCTCCCCCACTGGGGAGCGCTATGTCGCCGCTGTCATGGTGAGTCTCGCCACACTTTACCTCGACATGGGGAGATTTGGCGAAGCGGAGCGGCTCGGCCTGGAGGCGCTTAGAACGGCGGAAAGGACATTCGGTCCGGAAACTCCGGGCCTCCTTAAGCCGCTTTATTACCTGGGGATGCTGTACATGAAGCGCGGGCAATATGCAAAGGCCGAATTGCAGTACAGGCGAGCCGTCAACATTGCGGATCGCCACCTTCAGGTCGACGACCCGCAGCGAGCGCTGGCCTTGGCCGGCCTGGCCGATGTACTGACGCGCCGGAAGCGTTTCGAACAGGCCGAGGCGTTGTACGGCCAGGCGCTGGCCGCCTACGAACGCAGTCCCGGTGCCCAGCCGACCGAGCACGCCTTCGTGGCAAACAGCCTTGCCGTGTTGTACTTGGCGGCCGGGCGGCGGGCGGAGTCCATTGCACCGCTTGAAAAAGCCATACGGGTGCTGGAGGCGGCCTTTGGCGACCAAGATCCCCGGCTCATGCGGCCACTGGCCAATCTCGGTTGGTTGCAGACCAAACTCGGCGACATGGCAGCCGCACGGGCCGCGCTGCAGCGGGCAGTGGCGGTCAGCCAACATCAACTATGTCAAGCCGACCCTCTAGTGCCAAGGATTCTCTCCACGTACGCCGCCCTCCAACGAAAAGCAGGGCATGAGCGCGAAGCCAGGGAACTGGAACAGCGGTCGGCCGCGGTTCGCGCTCGGCAGTCGCACGTCGATCCGTCCCGGCACACCGTGAGCGTCGAGGATCTGCTTGCCGGAACCAGGAAGAAGTAACACGAAATCCGGCTCCTACTTCACCGGCGAATAGGCCGTGGCGCGGCACAGCGAGATGTTGATGATCTGCGAAATCTGGCCGTACTTGGCGACTGATTCCTTCCGTACCTTCTGCCACTCCGGGTCGGCGCCGAAGGCGGCCCAGGCCTTCTCCCGCTCCGCCAGGTTCTCAAAGGGAATCAGGTAGACGAGGTTGGGCATGGCCGGGCCGATGATGGTGCTGCTGTACAGGATGGGATGCACTCCCACGCGGTGGAAGATGCGGATCTCCGAACCCGCGAATCGCTCGTGCAGCGCCTTGAGCTGGCGGTAGGTCGGGGAATGATACACGCGCAGCTCGAAGAGGCGGCCGGTCTTGCGCGGTTCCTTCGGTACCTCGATCTCGGGCGAGTAGTCGGCGGCTTCCAGCAGGATGTTGGTCTGCTGCTCGGCGCTCTGCTCGATGCCTTTCTCGAACTCTTCGGCCGCCCGCGCGAACTCCTTGTTCTCCATCATCTTCGTATGAACATCCTGAAGGTGCTGGAGTGATTCGAAGCCGTAGATGGCGATCTTCTGCGGCATGTGCGGGGCGATCTGGGCATCCAGGTAGATCTTGGGGCCGGAGTGAACCTTGTTCAACACCGGCAGAAGCAGCTTGCTGAAGAACTCATCCAGGCGGCTCGGCTGGTCGCCCTGTTTCAGGTCGAATTTCTCGACCAGGTAAAAGCGGGTGCGCTTCTCGCCGGCCGCGGGCGAGGCGCTTCCGGTGCTCGTCAGCATTCCAACACCTCCTAACGCTCCCATGAAGGTTCTACGATGCATAATTCCTCCTGATCAGGTTGCAGGTGGCAGGTTACAGGTGGCAGGTCACCTGTCCAACGGCTGGCCTGCAACCTGTCACCTGCCACCTCGCTGTGCATTCGCTCGCTGTCCCTGATAACATCGAGCCGTTTGATAGTGCCGATTGTGAGGGCTCAGCCGTGAGCGCGCAACAGAAAAAAGGAATCCTGGCCGCCGGGATCGCGGTTGCCGACGTGATCGCCCGGCCGTTCCGCGACCTTCCGGAACCCGGTTCGCTGGGGCTGATCGACGAAATCGGCCTGTACAGCGGCGGCTGCGCGGCCAACACCGCCCTCTCGCTGGCCAGGCTGGGCATCCCGGTGGACGTGCTGGCCTGCGTGGGCTGCGACGAGTTCGGCGATTTCATCGCCCGAACGCTGGAGCGCGGCGGCGTGGGCACGTCGGCGGTGGTGCGCGTCGGCGAGTATCAAACGTCCTCCACCGTGGTGCTGGTCAGCGAAGACGGCGAGCGCAGCTTCCTGCACTGCACGGGCGCCAACGGCGCCATGCGGCCCGAGCAGTTCCCGGACCAGTTGCTGGCCCGCTACGGCATTTTGCACATGGGCGGAGCGCTGCTTCTGCCGGGCTTCGATGGCCAGCCCATGGCTTCGGTGCTGGCGCGGGCCCGCGCGCTGGGCTTGGCCACCGTACTGGACACCGCCTACGACCGCACCGGCCGCTGGATGCAAACGCTCGGCTTCTGCCTGCCTCATGTGGATGTGCTGATGGCTGGCCGAAACGAGGCCGCCGGGCTCACCGGCGCCGGCGACCCCGATGGCATGGCCGATGATTTCCTGGCGCGGGGTGTCGGCCGGGTGGCCATCAAGCTGGGCGGCGAGGGGTGCCTGCTGAAGTCCCCCGGCGAGCGCCATCGCCTGCCCGCGTTCGACCTGCCCGTGGTTGATACCACCGGCGCCGGCGACGCCTTCGCCGCCGGCTTCCTGGCGGGCATGCACGCAGGCCTGGGCCTGCGCGAGTGCGGGTTGCTGGGTTGCGCCTGCGGCGGCCGCTGTGTCGGCTATCTCGGGGCTGCCTCCTTCCCCATCGAGCGGAATTGGCTGCGCCAGCGTTTGCAGGGTCTGGGTGAATTCGCTCCGCTGCTATAAGGGCGCAAAATCCTCGTTTCAAGGTAATCTAATAAGTACTTCTTTAAGGGGTCGGTTGGAACTATGTGCGCAAGGGCAGCATCGCAAGTCCCTGGGAATCCGGAGCAGCGGGCCGGCAACGGCGGCTCCGGCAATGGGCCGCCGTCACCGGAGCGGCGCCGCCTGGCCACGGCGCTACTGGGAACGGGCCTCATCAGCTCCATCGTCGCCTTCCTCTACCCGGTGGCGCGTTACCTGATGCCGGTGATGCAAGAGGAATCGATGACCGCGGTGACGGCAGCCAAGGTATCGGACCTGAAGCTGAACAGCGGCCGCATCTTCAAGTTCGGCAGCCGCCCCGGCCTGCTGATCCGCACCTCGGGCGGGACCTGGAAGGCGTTTTCGGCCGTCTGCCCGCACCTGAACTGCACGGTGCAATACCGCTCGGAGACGCAGCAGATCTGGTGCGCCTGCCACAACGGCACCTTTGACCTGAACGGACAGGTGATCAGCGGGCCGCCGCCCAGGCCGCTGGAGGAATTCGACGTCAACGTGCGCGGCGACGAGGTGATCGTCAGCCGGAGCAGGAGGGCGTGATGGAAGCCTCCGGAGCCCTGCGCCGCTGGTTCGAGGAGCGCTTCGATTTCGCGCCGCTGCGCGAGTTCCTGGAGCACAAGGTCGTGCCGGTCCACTCGGCCACGCCCCTGTATTACCTGGGCGGCATCACGCTGTTCCTGTTCTTCATCCAGGTGTGCACCGGGCTGCTGCTGCTGCTCTACTACCGGCCCACGCCCGACGAGGCCTTCGAGAGCGTCAAGTACATCTCGACCCGGGTGCCGTTCGGCTGGCTGATCCGCTCCATCCATAGCTGGTCGGCCAACCTGATGGTGTTCACGGCCTTCCTGCACATGTTCAGCACCTACTTCATGCGCTCCTACCGCAAGCCGCGGGAGCTGACCTGGATGAGCGGGGTGGTGCTGATGGGGTTGGCGCTGTGCTTCGGCTTCAGCGGCTACCTGCTGCCGTGGAACACGCTGGCCTTTTTCGCCACCAAGGTAGGCACCGAGGTGGCCGGCACGATGCCCGGCGTCGGGCACTACCTGCTGCTGGTGCTGCGCGGCGGCGAGGAGGTGACCGGCGCCACGCTCACCCGCTTCTTCGCCTTCCACGTGGCCATTCTGCCCGCCGCCCTGCTGGTGTTTCTGGGGCTCCACCTGCTGCTGATCCAGCAGTTGGGCATGAGCATGCCGCTCAAGGTGGAACGCGAGCTGGAGCAGCGGGGCGAGCAGCCGCGCGTGCTGCGCTTCTTCCCCAATTTCTTCCTCCGCGAGCTGATGGCCTGGTACGCGGGGCTGGCGGTGCTCGGCGTGCTGGCCGCGCTTTACCCCTGGGACCTGGGCACCAGAGCCGACCCGTTCGCTTCCGCGCCGGCCGGCATTCGTCCGGAATGGTACTTCCTGGCCCAGTTCCAGACGCTGAAAATGATTCCCGGCAGCGTCTTGGGGTTGAACGGTGAGGTGCTGGGCGTCTTCGCCTTCGGCGCGGCCGGCCTGTTCTGGTTCGTCGTCCCGCTGCTGGACCGGCCGAGCCGCGAGAGCCGCTACTCCATCGTCTTTCCGGCCATCGGCGTGTTTGCCGTCGCTTACCTGGTGACCTTCTCGATCCTGGGGTACGTAAAATGAGCCGCGAAACGAGCAGCCCGTCTCACCAGCAAGACACCAAGACACCAGGGCCTTTGTATGTTTGTACCCTGGTGGTTTGGTGCGCTCTCTGGGGCGCAGTAGGAATGTGGGCAGCGGAGCCGAAGCTGTCCAAGTCCGTGCCGCTGTCGGAAAGTTCCTGCCTCACCTGCCATCCGGAGAAGTCCGGCTATAAGGAAGACGTGCATGCCGCGAAGGGCTTCGGATGCACGGCCTGCCACGGCGGCGACGCCAGCGTCGCCGACATGGCGGCCATGAGCCCGGCCAAGGGCTTTCGCGGCAAGATCGCCCGCGCCCGGGTTCCCGAGCTGTGCGGCGGCTGCCACTCCGACGGCACGTTCATGAGGAACTACGCGCCGCGCCTGCGGGTGGACCAATTGGCGCTGTACAAAACGAGCGTGCACGGCAAGAAGCTGGCGGCCGGCCGGACCAACGTGGCCACCTGCATCGACTGCCACGGTGTGCACGGCATCCGCCCGGTCAGCGATCCGCGCTCCACCGCTTTCCCCATGCACCAGCCGGAGACTTGCGGCCGCTGCCACACCGGCAAGGAGCGGAAGGAATACGAGCAAAGCGTGCACTGGGAGCTGCTGAGCAAGAACCGCGAGCTGGCGGCCCCGGCCTGCGCCACCTGTCACGGCAGCCACGGCGCCACGCCGCCCAACGTCAGCGCCGTGGCCAACGTTTGCGGCACCTGCCACGTGATCCTCGAGGAGCTGTTCCAGAAGAGCCCGCACGCGCCGGTGTTCAAGGCCGCGGGAATGCGCGGCTGCGTCGAGTGTCACAGCAACCACCGCATCGTGCGCACCGGCGACTCGATGGTGGGAGACCAGGCCGGCGCCGTCTGCCTCAACTGCCATGCGGCCGGGGACGACGGACTGAAAGTGGCCCGCGCCATGTCCGACCGCTTGGGTGAGATGAGGGACGAGCTGGCCGCCGCCGAGCGCGGCGTGCGCCGCGCCGAAACCTACGGCATGGAAGTCAGCGACGCGCGGCTGGGAATCAACAACGCCAACCAGGCGCTGGTGCAGTCGCGGGTGCTGGTGCACGGGCTGGACTTGGGCGTCTTCGACGAGCAGATCGCCAAGGGCCGCAAGGCCGCCCAGTCGGCCCAGGCTCAGGGGCTGGCGGCGCTCCATGAGCGCGACGTGCGCCGCCGGGGCCTGCTTATCTCCATCGCCGCCATCCTGCTCACCATCGCCGGCCTGTATCTGACCATCCGCATGATCGAGCGCAGGTAGGGGCGGGAAGCCACTGTCCAACATTGACAATCATTGCCATACACGGTATGGTCGGACCAGGAACCCAAACCGAGGAGGCCTTTATGAACGTTCACCTCACCCCTGAACTGGAGCAGGTTGTTCATAAGAAAGTCAAAACGGGCCGCTACAATTCTGCCAGCGAGGTGGTGCGCGAGGCCCTGCGGCTTCTCGAGGAACACGATCGTATCCGGCAGATGCGCGTCCAGGGGATGCGCCGTAGGATTCAAGAAGGCTGGGATTCGCTCCGGCGCGGCGAGGGGGTCGACGGTGAAAAGTTTATGGCCCAACTCGGAACAGAGTTGAACGGGCTGGAGAAAAGCAGGCGCAAACGGGCCAAATGAGCCGCTTCAAGCTCTCTACCCCCGCCCGGCAGGATTTGCGCGAGATCCGTGACTACATCGCCCAGGACAACATCCCCGCCGCTCGAAACTTCTTGGCCAAGCTCACGCAGGCCTTCCGAAGCATCGCAGCAATGCCGGGCAAAGGGCACGCCCGCAAGGACCTAACCGATCTCCCCGTGCGCTTCTGGCCCGTTGGTTCCTACCTCATCGTTCATGACCCGGAGAAACGGCCCCTGGAGATTCTTCGGGTTCTTCATGGCGCTCGGGATGTGGAAGCGATTCTCGAAAACCAATAAGCAACCATCTCAAGAAGCACATGGGGCGGCCCCTACACGGCCCTTGCAATAGGGAGGCGAATAGTGACGCATTAGCGGAAAGGGAAAAAGCACCGATGGTTTTGTGGAAGTCGGGTCAGCAAAGACCACAAAGAACCTCTTTGTGGTTCTTTGTGTTCTTGGTGTCTTTGTGGTGATTCACAACGCGAAGGTCATCTTCATTTCGCCCTGGGATTCCCAGGCGGTGTGGAAACCGTAGTTGAGCAGGGCGCTGCGGGCCGTTGAGTTGTCGCTGCTGATGAGCACCCAGAGCCATGTCAGGCCGCGCCGGCGGGCCTCGGCGACCGCGGCGTTGCCCATGGCTGTGGCTACGCCGCGCCGGCGATAGTCCTGGTGCACGAAGCAGGCCAGCTCGCCTGCCTGCCCGGCGGGCATGATGGCCAGGTGCCCAACCACCGCCGGGCCGATCACGCCGACAAAGTTGATTCCCTCCAGCAATGCCTTCAGCCACTCGCGGCGCCGTTCGGGATCGTGCGGCGGCAGGCCCAAGGCAACTTCCTTGGGCTCGAAGCTGCCGTACATTGCTTCCAGTAGCGGCAGTTCCTCCGGAGTCACCTGGCGGACAAGAAGTTCCCCGACAATGGCGCCTGGCATGGTCCGTTTCCCCCCTTTTTTTCCGTTTCGGCTGTCGGCTTCTTGTTTTCCTCCAGCCTGTAGTCTCCAGCCTCCAGCCTCCTCACGGTACGGCGACGCCCTTCGGCTCCAGGTAATGCGCGCGGTAGGCGAAATCGTACAACTGGTCGCGAAACGCCGGGTCGGCGATGGCGATCAGCGCCTCGGCGCGCTGCCGCAAGGTCTTCCCGTGCAGGTAGGCGACGCCGTGCTCGGTCACCACGTAATGGACATCGCCGCGCGAGGTAACGACCCCGGCCCCGGAAAGCAGCGACGAGATACGCGACACTGTGCCGTCCTTGGCCGTCGAAGGCATGGCGATAATGGGCTTGCCGCCCTTGGAGCGCGCCGCTCCGCGCACGAAGTCCACCTGCCCCCCAATCCCGCTATACAACGTCGTGCCGATCGAGTCCGCGCAGACCTGCCCGGTCAGGTCGATCTGCAGCGCCGAGTTGATGGCGATCATGTTCTCGTTCTGGGCGATGATGAAGGGATCGTTCACGTAGCTGGTGGGATGGAACTCGAAAATCGGGTTGTCGTGGATGAAATTCGCCAGCCGGTGGGTGCCCAGAACGAAACCGGCCACCACCTTTCCGGCGTGCAATGTTTTCTTCTCACCGTTTACCACGCCCGATTCGATCAGGGGAATCACCCCATCGGAAACCATCTCGCTGTGGATGCCAAGATCCTTCCGGTCGCGCAGGCATGTGAGCACCGCGTCCGGGATGCCGCCGATGCCCATCTGCAGGGTGGCGCCGTCGGGAATCAGCGCGGCCACGTTCTGCGCGATGCGGTGCTGCAGCTCGGTGAAGGGCACGGGATGTAACTCGGCCAGGGGGTGCGAAGTCTCGACGATGGCGCTCACCTTGCTGACGTGGAGGAAGGAATCCCCCAGGGCGCGGGGCATCCGGTCGTTCACCTCGGCGATCACGTAGCGCGCGCAGCGGGCGGCCGTCAGCGTGCAATCCACCCCCACTCCCAGGCTCATATACCCGTGCTCGTCGGGAGGGGAGAGCTGCACCAGCGCGCCGTCCAGCGGCAACTGGCCGGAGGTGAACAGGCTCTCGATCTCGCACAGAAAAATCGGCGTGTAGTCGGCACGCCCCTCGGTCACCGCCTCCCGGACGTTGCTGCCGATGAACAGGGCGTTGTGGCGGAAGCAGCCGCGATACTCCGGCTTCACGTAGTCGGCGTTGCCAAATGTCAGCAGGTGCACGATCTCCACGTTGGCAAGCTGGCCGGCCCGCTTCAGCAGCGCCGAGACCAGCGTTTCCGGCTCCGCGCAGCCGGGGTGCACGTAGACACGATCGCCGGAGCTCACCCGCTCCACGGCGCGCTCGGCCGTCGTGAGCTTCTCGCGAAACGCGTTTGCCCAGCTCTTCATGGCTTCGCCAGTCAGATCTGCCGGCCGACCATGGTGGATACCTCGCGATGCGGAATGCTCCACCGTTCGGCCAGCGCCTTGTTGGCGCACTCTCCCCAAAGCGTGAAAACCCCGCGGGCCAGCTCCGGCGAGCGCTGCAGCGCCTGCTCCAGCCCGAAGCCGGTCAGCGCCAGGATGTAGGGCAGGCTGGCCTGCGAGAGCACGGCGCTGGCGGTCCGGGCGATATCGGCCGTCATGTTGGGCACGCAGTAATGGAGCACGTCCGAGTGGCGGAAGACCGGGTCGGCCAGCGTGGTGGGCCGGCTGGTCTCCACGCAACCGCCCTGGTCGATGGAAAGATCCACGATCACGCTGCCCGGCTGCATGCGCTCCACCAGTTGCCGTGAAACCAGGTGCGGCGTCAGCCCGCCGTGAACCAGGACGGCGCCGATCAGCACGTCGGCCGGGGGCACCAGTTCCTCGACGATGGCGGCATCCGATACCTCGGTAATGGCTCCGGGCGCCACCGTAAGCAGGCGGCGCAGTTTGTGCACGTCCAGATCGAGCACGTAGGTGGTGGCGCCGCTATTGAGGGCGGTGCGGGCGGCCGTGCTGCCTACCGTCCCCGCGCCCAGGATCAGCACCCGCGCCGGCGCCACGCCCGGCGCGCCCCCCAGCAGGATGCCCCGGCCTCCGGAAGTGGAGCGCAGCAAGTGCCCGGCCACCGCCACCGCCATCGGCCCGGCCACCTCGCTCATGGCCTGAAGCACCGGGAGGCGGCCGTCGACCGCTTCGATCACTTCGTAGCCGATGGCCGCGATGCGCTTGTCCAGCAGCAGCGTGATCTCATCCCGGTCGGCCACAATCAGATGGAACCACGCCATCACCGCCTGGTCACTGTGCAACTGCTGCATTTCATCACGGGTCAGGTTGCCGACCTTGACCAGCAACTCACAGCGGTCGATCACTTCGGCAGGCGAGAAGGCGATCTCGGCGCCCGCCGCCACGTAGCTGCTGTCCGGGAAGTGGCTGCGTTCGCCAGCTCCGCGCTGAACAAACACGCGGTTGGAGTTCTCCACCAGACGGCGGACGGCGGCCGGTGTCAGAGCGACTCGGGACTCGCACCTGGCTGTTTCCTTGACGACTCCGATATTCATAACAGGCCAGACGTCTCCATTGTCTACAGGCACGGGGCTTGCCAAAGAAAGCGGTGGCCGCGACTGCCTGAGCGTCACGCGTATTATAGTGAACCGAAAGAGGTTAGAGGAAAGAATCTGCCCTACCCGGCGATGCCCGATCCTTGAGAACGCGGTGCCAAAACACGCAGCAGATCAGCCTCTACCGCCCAAGCCAAGGCGTGGGCGCTGCTTGTTGCGCCCTAATTTGAGAGTACTTAGCCTGCAATTGGAGGTGCGGCAAGCAGCGCCTCCAACATCCCGGTGCCGACCGCCGAGGGCCGGGGCGCCTCCTGTATGTGATCCGCCAAACTGTCGCTAGTGTGCACGGAAACGCCCAAACTGTGGACAGATGGTCGCCAGATGGCTCGCTTCGCCCCCCTAAAGCTGAGGCCTTTGGCGTGCATTCAGTGCGCCAAAGCGAGCGCGCTGGTCCGCCATCATACCCGGCAGCGTTGTCTGCGCTCTCCCGGTGCCAACACGGGATTGAGACGGAAGCCTGCTGCGGGCGGGCTGTTTCTTCGCTGCGGTCCACCCGGAGCCGCAGAAGAGTCGCGCTCGCTTTCGTCCAAGCGGACGATGAATCATGATCCAGGTGCGAAGCATAGTCGTTTACATTGATTTTTCGGCGCTGGCGAGGCATTTGCTGGAAGCCGCGATCCTGCTGGCCCGCGGCTTCGGCGCCCGCGTGCTGGCCGCCACCGTGGTTCCCGTTCCCGGGGTGCATGTCGGCGGCCACGCCCTTCCGGATACGGGCGGGTTGGAATGGGGCGTGGACTACTCCCAGGCGGGGCAGCAACTGGAGGAACTGATCCGCGGCACGCCGCGCATGGGCGTGCCCGTCGAAGCGCACGTGATGACGGGGGATCCGACTTCGGTGCTGTTGTCGCTGCTGGGCAGGTCGCACTCCGATGTGCTGCTGCTGGGCGCCAGCTCCAGCCGGCCCCTGGTCGTGCGCATGAACTGGATGCAGGAGAAGCTGTACCGGCAGGCGCCCTGCCCGGTGCTGGCGCTGAATAGCGCCGCCGTCTGCACCGGGTTGCGTATGCCGGCGGCGGGCCTGCTGTCCGGCCGGCGGCTGCGCATCGTGATCGGCACGCGCTTCGATCCGCCCAGTGAGCCGGCCGTGCTGGCCGGAATGATGCTGGCGCGTCACTACTCGGCCGAGACCATCCTGCTCCACGTGGAACGCAAGGATCATCGCCGCGGCCATGATGAAGCTTTCAACCTCTGCCAGTTCCTGGCTGGCCTGAGCGCGGAGGGCCAGAGACTGCTTTCCTCGCCGATTTGCCCGGAGTGGCTGGAGCCCGCGCCCAGGACCGTGGTGCGCTATGGGCGCGCCGATGAAGAGATCATCGAGACGGCAGCCGATGTCGGCGCCGACCTGCTGGTGATCGGCGCGCATTGCCCGCCGCTGGGCATCCCGCTGTGGCCTTCGCTGGCCAGCCGCATTGTCGATGGCGCGCCCTGCCCGGTGCTGGTCGTGGGCCGCCTGGGCTTGACCAGCGCGCTTACCTCTTCGCTGGCCATGGCCGAGAGCCGGCCTCTGGCCGCCGCCAGAGCTTGATCAGGTGTCAGGTTTCAGGCGCCAGGTTTCAGGTTCTAAGCTGGCACCTGACTCCCGATCCACCCCGACACGCTGACCCGCTTCAAGCCCTGATGCACAATTTGTCTGTATTGAGGCGCTTTTCGCTTTTTCCAGTGCTTTTAAAATCAGCAGGTTCGGAGTGGAAACGGGCGTGCCCGAGGGATCGGCGGAAACGGCGCGGGCTTCTCTCCCGCGTAGCTCGCGCTGTCTGCCAGGGCCGCTCAACCCTCCCCGAGCGGCCCTTGCTGTTTCTACGGCAGTGACGAGTGACAAGTGACGAGTGAACAACGGAAGCGCCTGCTGGACGCTGCTGCTTGCTCGTCACTGGTCACTCGTCACTGATCTCCTGTTCTGCTCGTCCAGCCATTTCTTGAGCGGAGCGAAGTAATCCAGGATGGCGGTGGCATCCATGCGGTCTTCCCCGGTGAGGGCCTTGAGCGCCTCCGGCCACGGCCGGCTCTTGCCCATCTCCAGCACCTGCCTGAGTTTTGCTCCGGCGGCCGCATTGGCGTAAATCGAGCAGCGATGCAGCGGCCCCTGGTGGCCGGCCGCGCGGCACAGCCCGCGGTGGAACTGGAACTGGAGAATGTCGGCCAGGAAGTAGCGGGTGTAGGGCACGTTGGCCGGAACGTGATACTTCGCTCCGGGGTCGAAATCCGCCTCGCTGCGCTCCAGCGGCGGCGCGACTCCCTGGTATTTCTTTCGCAGTTCCCACCAAGTCTTGTTGTAGTCGGCGGGCTTGATCTGTCCGGAGAACACTTTCCATCGCCACTGGTCGATCAGCAGGCCGAAGGGCAGGAACGCAACCTTGTCCAAGGCCCGCATCATCAGCTCGCCCAGCTCGCTTCCTTCCTTCGGCGCCTGGGCCAGCAAGCCGATCTTGTTGAGGTAGGCGGGCGTCACCGACAGGGCGATGGTGTCGCCAATGGCCTCGTGGAAGCCGTCGTTGGCGCTGTCGCGATACAGCGGGGGCAGCGTGCTGTAGGCGCGCTGGTAAAAGTTGTGGCCCAGTTCGTGATGGATGGTGACCAAGTCCTCGCCCTTGATCTCGATGCACATCTTCAGCCGCAGGTCCTCGACCTGGTCCACGTCCCAGGCGCTGGCGTGGCAGACCACGTCGCGGTCGCGCGGCTTGGTGAACATCGAGCGTTCCCAGAAGCCCTTCGGCAGGGCATCGAAGCCCAGCGAGGTGAAGAAGCGCTCGCCGTAGCGGACCATCTCCAGCGGGGTGACGTTCCTGGCCTTCAGCAACTCGGTCAGGTCATAGCCGGCGGCGCTGCCGGGCGGCTCCACCAGCGGGTAAATGTTGTCCCATTGCTGGGCCCACATGTTGCCCAGCAGGTGGGCGGGGATCAGGCCGTCGGGCCGCTCCGCCGCCTTGCCGTACTTGCGGATGAGCTGGGCGCGCACGTAGGTGTGCAGCGCCTCGTACAGCGGGCGCACCTGCTGCCACAGCCGCTCCACCTCGGCCGAGAACTGCTCCGGCGGCATGTCGTACTTCGAGCGCCACAGCGCGCCCATGTCGGCGAAGCCCAGGGTGCGTGCGCCCTCGTTGGCCAGCTCCACGAAGCGCTGGTAGCGCTGGCGCATGGGCGGCGAGATGCTGTGCCAGCCGCGCCAGGCCATCAGCAACTGGTCGGGGTCGCGGCCGGCGGCCATGATGTTCTCCAGGTCGTTCAGCGAATAACACTTGCCCTGCGGCCCCTCGGGGCAGTACTTGCCCTTGCCGTAATCGCCCTCCAGCGAGGCGGCGATGCGCGTCAGCTCCACCTGTTTCCGCGGGTCCGCCGGCGCCGGCAGCGTGAGGGCCAGGTTCAGCAATTCCAGCTTGCGCGCCGTGTCGGAAGGCAGCTTCAGGCCGTCGAAGCGGCGGGCGTCCAGCGCCAGATCGGTGGCCGCCGCGATCACGTCTTTCTGCGCCTCGGCCGCCATCTGTTCGGTGTCGTCGGTAATGTAGGTGCTCTGCACCCAGGAAGCGCGGTCGGCCTTGGCCCACAGCTCCAGCAACCGCGCCTCGGCCCTGGTGAGAAAGGCCTGCGCTTCGGCCGGCGTGGCCTTGGCGGCTTGTGCTTTCTGCGCTTGTACGGCGTAGGCCGCGGCTGCCACTCCGACGGCCGCCAGAACACCAATCAGCAAAGAATGACGTTTCATAAGGAGATTTCACCACGAAAATGCACGGCACACAAAGGCGAAGGATTCGACCACCCACAGTTGACCCCTCACATTGCAAAGGTTCTCGTTGCCGGCCAAGCGTTTGTCACCGGAGCAACTTAGCGTTTGAGGCCCGGGACAAGAACGCCCAGCAGTTCCCGGGCATTGACTACAAGCGTGTCCTGCCAGTGCTTGGGGTAGTGTCGCTTGTTGCCGGTGACAAGGAAGTGCGCATGGGCCGCCTCGGCGCACTCCAGGAATTTGTTGTCTGAAGGATCGGCGGCGACGGCCAGGCTGCGCTGCGGCGTGCGAATCGTACCGAGGCTGCGAATGAGATTGAGGGATTCACAGACCGCGCCTGGGTCGAGATCGAATTTCTCGCGCCCAAGAACCAACTCGTATTCTGCGAGGATCGCCTCCGAAAGGCATATACGCAGGCTGTCAGCGAAGACCAGCCGCAAGATCATCGCCTCATTCCCGTCCTGGTTCAGGTGGGCGGAAACGACAACGTTGGTGTCAAGGACGACGCTTAGGCGACGCATTCTTTCGGTGCTGTTCGCGGCGGGCGGCCCTGATTTCGGCATCGATCTCTTTCATCGTCAGCTTAGCGGTCCCCTTGCGCTCGGACTCCGCCCAGACGTCGGTCAGGAACTCAGGGGGCCGGGTCAACCTTCGAAAGAAATCTCTGATCCCCATGATGACGACCTTAGGATCGCCGGGCCGACCAATCACAAACCACTCGCCCTTCTCGCTCGCCCGCTTGATGATCCGGTCGAGTTGCGTTCGGGCAGTCAGCGGAGAAATAAGGTTGCTCACTGGCCTCGTCACCATGGCATGTTCCCCTCTTCGAACCAATCCACCACTTGGCTTTCAGTATACCCGACCGTGGGGTGCAGCGCACTCGCGGTCCCTGCGATGAGAGTCGTTGCTGCTCCCGCGCCTCGAGGACCGCGATGGCCGAGACGTTCAAGACCGTTACGTCCTTTGTGTCGCTCCCGGCTTTGTGGTATTTTCAAGTTAAAGGAGAGTCGATAGCCGATGGCTTACGTGATCGCTGAACCCTGCATAAACGTGAAAGACACGGCGTGCGTGGACGCCTGCCCGGTCGATTGCATCCATCCCAGGAAAGACGAATCGACATTCGAGGGCGAGACCATGCTGTACATCGATCCCATCGAGTGCATCGACTGCGGCGCCTGCGTGCCGGTCTGCCCGGTCTCGGCGATCTTCGCGCTGGACGACCTGCCGGAGAAGTGGAAGCACTTCGCCGAGATCAACACCAACTGGTACCAGAAAAAATAACCTTCCCTTAAGATTGCGCCCCGCATGCTGTTTTATCCGCGGCGCTGCTGTGGTACTTTGTCAGCAGAGCCGTGGCGACAGCACACGATACTCCGGTCCGGCAACGCGCGTTCGGCCTGCGCCTGGTGGCCGTAGCCGTGGTGCTCGGCTTTCTGTACCTGGCCAGTTCCTTCGTGATGACCCTCGTGGTGTCGCTCCTGCTTTTCTTTCTTTGCGACCCGGTGGTGAGCTGGCTGAGCCGCCGCGGCCTGCCCCGCGCGCTGGGATCCCTGCTGATGGTGATTGTCCTGCTGGCCATCGCCTACGGAGCGTTTTACGTGTTCTACGCCCAGGCCCAGGCCTTCGTGAACGATTTCCCCACCTATTCGGAGAAGCTGCGGCGCCACGTACTCCGCTTCCGCCAGAAAGCCGCGCAGATCCAGGAGCAGACCGACACCATGATGGCGGTGGAGAAAAGCGGGTGGCGCCCGGTGCGCGCCGCCGCCCCGCAGACCGACTGGACCACCTACCTGGGCGCCGGCCTTCGTTCGGCCACCGAGATCGTGTTCATGGCCAGCTTCGTTCCTTTCCTGATCTACTTCCTGCTGGCCTGGAAAGACCCCCTGCGGCGCAACTCGGTGACCTTGTTCGCGGCCGGAAACCGGATGGCGGCCGAAAAGACGCTGGATGGCATCACCATGATGATCCGCGGGTTCATCGTCGGCAACGTGATCATCGGAGCGATTCTGTCGGCGGCCTCCACGCTCCTGTTCGTGATGATGGGGCTGCCGTACGCGGCACTGATGGCGCCCATCAGCGGCTTTCTGAGCGTGGTTCCCTACCTCGGCGCGCTGCTGGCCATGATCCCGCCCATCCTGGCCGGCGCCACCAAATACGACACGCTGGCGCCGCTGATCGGCATCGCTTCCGGCGTGGCCGGGTTCCACATCATCGCCCTCAACGTGCTGTACCCCAAGCTGATCGGGGCGCGCCTGCATCTGAACCCCGTGGCGGTGACGGTCGCTTTGATGTTCTGGGGCTGGCTCTGGGGGGCGATGGGCTTGCTGCTGGCCATTCCCATCACCGCGGCGATGAAGGCCATTTTCGACAACGTGCCGGAATGGCGCCGCTACGGCCGCCTGATGGCCGACTGAGCAGGTGTCAGGTGTCGGGTGTCAGGAGAGCGAACGCAGGCGCGCGACGGTTGTTGCTACATCGGCGGTCTGGAACAGGCGGATGGCGGCCAGACCCGCCGCGCCGGCATCCAGGCAGGCGACGGCGTTCTCCAGCGTGACCCCGCCAAGCGCCAGCACGGGAAAGCACAGCGGCGCCACTCGACCGCAGGCCTCGCGCAACAAGTCCACACCCAGCGGCGGTCCCTTGCCCGGCGTAGCGAAGATGGGACCGAGCACGGCAAAGCTCGCGCCTTCTCGCGCCGCCGCCTCCACCTCCTCCACGGTGTGGCAGGAGACGCCCACCAGGAAGTCACGCGGCGTCGCGCGGCGCACGGCGCCGGCGGGCAGCGAGTCGGCCGGCAGGTGAACGCCGTCGGCGCCGCAGGCCAGCGCCACATCCAGCCGCTCGTTGACCAGTAGTTTTCCGGCGCCCTTCTCGGGGAGCCGCGCGGCACGCTCCACCAGCCCGCACAGCGCGCGCGCCGGCATGCGCTTCTCCCGCACCTGCACCCAATCGACACCGGCCCGGAAGGCCGCGCCTATGCGCTCCAGCAGGGCATCGACGCGCTCCGGCGTTTCAAGCTGCGAGCTGTCGGTGATGTAGTACAGATAGGAGCGGCGGCCCATGGTGTAGCCATCAGTTTTCAGCTATCAGTTCTCAGCACTGAAAACTGACAACTGAGAACTGAAAACTTTCTTACGGCTTGCGGCCCGGCGGCATGGACGCCATCTCGCCCTCGCCGGCGTGCCGCGCCGCGGGCGACGCCTGTTCCTCTTTCCCCATCCGCGCCAGGTTCTCCCGGAAATTCCACAGATCGGAAACGCCAATCCAGATGTCGATCAGGCCCAGCCCGGTGAGCGCGCCGCGGAAATAATTGCTCAACAGCACCGGCCGAAACGCGGGAAAAAGTGAACCGAGAATATTCCGTTCCCAGAGCGAGGTCCAGGGCAGGGCGGCGAGAAACAGTCCCATCTCGACGGCGAACAGGACGAAGACGAAATACAGGATCCGCTTCCACATTTGGCAGGTACGCGTCTATGTTCCCTGCAGTCCGCGGATGCGCTCGGCAACGTCCCGGTAGTCGATGTTCAAGGCGTAGACTTCCATGAAGCTGTCGAGCGCGGCCTTCTTGTTGCCGGCCAATTCGTTGGCCGAGCCGATCTCATAGCGGAGGGCCATTATGTCCTCGTGTTCCAGACCGGGGGCCTTCAGCGCGTTCTCCAGCCAACGGACGGCGGGCAGCGGAATGCCTTTTTCCACAAAGCAATGGGCCAGCAGGGTGCAGCAGCGGACGTAGTTGCCGTAGCTCTTGGTGCGCTCCGCCGTCTGGTAGGCCTTCTGCAACTCACCGATGGCCTCATCGAACAGGCGCATCTCCTTGTAGGCGACGCCCATGTTGAAATGGGTTTCGATGTCGGCCTCGGAGCCCGCCGTCTCCTCCTCCATGTCCTTCTTGAAGTCCGCGAAGACGTCGGCGAGCGCGCCGCCCGACGCGGCAGGCGTCGGCGCCGGCGCGGCAGCAACCGGGGGCGGCGGCACGGCGGCCGGGGCGGGCGCCTTCGGCGGCGGAGCCACGGGCGCCTTGGGCGGCGGCGCGATGCCCTCCAACTCCTCTTCCAACGCGCCTACCAAACTGTCGATACCCGACGGGACGGGTGCGGCCGGGGGCGGCGGCGGAGCGATGGGAGGCCGTGCAACGGCGGCAGGCTTCGGGGCCGCGGCCGGAGGTGGAGGTGGAGGCGGAGCCGCCGGTTCCTCTTCCAGTGCCAATTCAAACTCTTCGGTGGCTGCCGGGTGCTCCTCGATGTGGAGTTGAAGGTCGGGTGCGACAGCCGGTGGAGCCGGCTCGGCAACAGGGATCGGCGCGGGCTCCGGCTGCGGCCACGCAGGTGCTGCCTGCGGCTCCGGCCACTCCGGCGCCGCCGGTTCGGACACCGCTGCCGGCTGCTCGGCGACGATCGGCTCCGGGGGCGGTGCCGGGACTGCCGGCCATTCCAGCGTGGGCGCTTCCGCGCCGGCGGGCTCGCCGAACGACCCGAACTGGAACTCCTGGACAGTCGAACTGGGCTCGGGGGCCGGCTGTGCTTCCGCCGAAACCAACTCCATCTCCGCAGCGGCGGGCTGCGGGGCGGGCGCGGCCGGCTCCACCGGCATGCCCATGGCCGCCATGGCCACGCGTTCGGCCAGGGAGTCCAACTCGGGCGCGCCGGCAAACCGCTCCTGCAACTGCGACAGAGCCGTGGTGGCCTCCGAAATCTGGCCCGACCGCAGGTACTCTTCGATCTCCTTGCCGCCCTCGGCCAAATCCGCGGCGGCCGGCGGCGGCGGCGCGACAGGCGCACCCTCGTGGGCCGCCAGCATCGCCTCCCAGTCCGACAGATCCACCTCGCGAACGGCCGGAGCCGGCTCCGCCGCCGGGGCAGCGGCCTCGAACCCGGCCGGCGCGGGTGGCTGCTCGATGGGGAATTCGGCCACGGGCGGGGCAAACGAGAACTCAGGGAATTGCGGAGCGGCGGCCGGCGCCCCCGCGGGCTTGGCCACAACAGCCGCGCCGGCTCGCTCCAGCAGGCGGGCCCGCCGCTCCGCATAGGTCGCCGCGCTCTCGGAGTCCCCGGCGCCGGCGTAAACGACCCGCAACGCCTCGGCTCGCGCGGCGGCCTTGTCAAACTGCCGCGCCTGCTCGTACATCTCCAGCAGCCGCTCGTTCAGGGTGATGTTGCTGGGAAGGCGGGCCAGGACGGCTTCCAGTGCAGCGATGGCCTTTTCGGTCTGGTGGTAGGTGACGTATAGATCGCTCTCGGTGATCGCGGCGTTCAGCGCTTCCTGCTGCTGCGCGGTCAGCGGCTGCCGCACGGCCGCCGGAGGCGCAGCCAACTCCTCGGCGAAAGCGGCTTCCACGCGGCTGGCGCCGGGCGGGGGTGCGGCCGGCCGCCCCAGCTTGGCTTCCACCTCGCGCAGGTCGCGGAGGTACTGCTGGTTGTCCGGGTCGCTCCCAACCAGGTCCTGGAGCAATGCCCGCGCCTCGTCCAGCTCGCCCAGCCCCACGTGGGCGCGCGCCAGTTGCTCGCACGTTTCGGCCAGGGAGCCGGATTCGCCGGTCTCCTGATAAACGTGGCGCAGCAGTTTCAGCGCGCCGGCATTGGCGGGCTCAGCCTTGACGATCTTTTGCAGCCCCTCGACCAGCGGCGAGGTGTTGTGCTCCGCGATCAGGCGGTCGGCCATGTGCCGGTAGTTTTCCAGCGCTTCGGCGAAACGCCCGCCGTCCACCAGGCGGTCGCAGGCCATCGCCAACCCCGCCACATCGTCGTGCTCGTCCAGCAGGCGGCGGGCGACCCCCGCGGCGCCGCTCCAGTCGTCGAGCGAACTGTAGGCGTGGAACAGGACGTTGAGCGCCGTCTTGTCGGCCTGCTCGGGGGCCAGCGCCCGCAGCGTCTCGACAGCCTGCTGCGCCCGGCCGTCATCCACCTGAATGCGCGCCTGCAGCACCGCCGTCTCGGGTCCGGAAATGCCCAGCTCCCGGGCGCGGGCCAGCAGCTTCTCCGCCTCAGCCGGTTTGGCGCGATCCGCCAGCCCCTCGGCGGCCGACAGGTACATCGCCGCCGCTTCCTCCCGCCGATTCACCTGCTCATAGAGCTGCGCCAGCCGCTGCTTGGCCCCCACGTTCTCCGGGTCCAGCAGCAGTGTCTTCTCCATCACCTCGACGCACTTGGCCGTCTCGTTCCGCTGCCCGTAATACTCGCCCGCGGCCTGGTACTGAGAGCGCGCCTCGTTCAGTTGCCCCTGAAGGGTGTACAACTCCCCCAGGCGCATGATGGCGCCGATGGCGTTGGCGTCCACACGCAGAATGCGCCGGTACACGGCAATGGCGTTGCGCGTGAATCCGTCCTCCAGGTACGCTTCCCCCAGCTTGTAAAAGCACTTGAGCGCGTCTTCGGCTTTGTTGATCCGAAGATACAGGTCCCCGACGATGTTCAAGACCGTCAGGTCGCGCGGTTCGTTCTCAAGGACTTTCTGGTATTCATGGATGGCAGCGGGAATCTTGCCCTGCTGCACGGATTTCTCCGCTGCCCCGAGGATCTTTGCCTTGTTATATCCCAAACCAAAGGCCATGGACACACCCGCACTCGGGAATTCGATATCGCAGAATACCCCAAAAGTCGAGCCGGTGCAAAAGCTTAGTTCAGGCTGGAGGCTGGAGGCTGGAGGCCGGAGGGTGCGACGGGGGCAGCAGCGGCGGCTCCAGCCTCCGGTCTCCAGCCTGAAGTCAGTCGATGCGGACGCTGCCGCTGGTCGTGCGGATGAAGACGCGGTTCTCCGCCCGGCCCACCAGCCCCCGCAATTCATGCTTGCCCGAGGCGTCCGTGCGGGTGAGTGGGTGGGCGGTGCTGATGCGGCCCGAGCCGCTGTAGGCATCCAACTCGAAACCGGTGCCGGAAGGAAGGCTAACCGTAACCGACCCGGAACTGGTGCGCAATTCCCAACGGGCGGACTTGGGATGGCCGTCCACCTCGATGCCGCCGCTGCCGGTCTTGGCATCCACGTCGGCATTGGCCTTGGCCACGCGGACGCGACCGGAGCCGGTGTGGGCGCGGACGCGGCCGGTGGCGCCCGATACGCTGATGCTTCCACTGCCGGTCTCAGCCTCAGCCGAACCCTTGATGTCGTTCAACTCCAGGGCGCCGCTGCCGGTGATGGCGTTCACGTCGCCCCCGGCCCGGCTGACGGCAATGGAACCGGCGCCGCTCTTGACCAGCACCCGGGCGCCAATGTTTTCCGCGTTGACTGAGCCCGAGCCGCTGGCGGCATCCACCGGTCCTGCCACGCCGTAGACGGCAACCGCACCCGCGCCGGTTCGCGCCCCCACCTGCGTCTGTTCCGGGACCGTCACTTCGTAGGAAATGCTGACATGGTCCCAGTTCCGGACCTCGGTTCCAATGGTAATGGTATTGCCACTCTGGCGGATGGGCGGATTCTGCTCGATCTCGCGCACCAGCGCCGCGTCGCCGCGCGAATCGGCACGGATCTGCGCCTGAATGCGAACGCTATTGGAGTCCCCTTGCCGCACCCGGATCGAGCCGGAGCCGGTCGCCACGCGGAGTTGCACGGGCCCGGAAACTGACAGGGTTTGCTGGAAGCGGCCCTCCGGTCTTGGCTCAATCCCCGGCGAGTTCATCACAAACACGGCGGCCAGCGCCGCCAGCACGCTCACCACGATACGCATCAAAGCCTCCTACGCCATCTTCTTCCGTGGTTAGACGGACAACTCCCCCTTTGGTAATCACGTTTTACGAATCCGGCGCCCTGGTTGTTCCGTGATGTTCGCCGGCGGCGCCGCACAGGGGCGCGGGGTCGATCCCGACGGGTTTTGATACAATCGGGCTGGAGCGGTTCCATGCTGCCGTTTCCCGTTGTCTATTCGGACGATTACGAACTGAGCTTGGGCGACCACGTTTTTCCCGCCCTCAAGTACCGGCTGATCTACCAGCGCCTGCTGGCCGAGGGCGCCGCCGAGCCTTCCGATTTCGTAGCCCCACGAGAAGCCTGCGACGAAGACATCCTCCTGGTTCACACCGCTGAGTGGGTGCGCAAGCTGCGGGCCGGCACCCTCAGCCACTGGGAAATCGCGCGCCTGGAAGTTCCCTACTCGGCGGAACTGGTGCGGGGGTTCTGGCTGTCGGCGGGCGGCTCCATCCAGGCCTCGCGCCTGGCCCTGGAGCGGGGCGCGGCCATGAACCTGTGCGGCGGATTCCACCACGCCCACCCCGACCACGGCGAAGGCTTCTGCGTCGTTCACGACGTAGCCGTGGCCGTGCGGCGCTTGCAGAAAGACGGCGTCATTCGCAGGGCCCTCATCGTGGACACCGACGTGCACCAGGGCAACGGCACCGCGGCCATTTTTGGCGGCGATCCAGAAGTCTTCACCCTCTCCATCCACCAGCAGAACAACTACCCGCTTCCCAAGCCGCCCAGCACCCTGGATGTGAACCTGGCCGACGGAGTGGAAGACGCCGAATACCTGGAGCTGCTGGGCGAAGCGCTGCGCCGCGCCTATTCCTCGTTCCAGCCGGACCTGGTGTTTCACCTGGCCGGGGCCGATCCTTACAAGGAAGACCAGTTGGGAGGCCTGCGGCTCACGATCGAGGGCCTGCGCCGGCGGGACGACATGGTGTTCGGCATGGCCGCGGAGCGCGGCCTGCCGGTTATGGCCACCCTGGCCGGCGGTTACGCCCGCCGCGTCGCGGACACGGTCGTGATCCACGCCAACACGGTGTTGTCGCTGCGCGATGCCGTGCTGGCCGCGAAAACCAGGATCGGCAGCGGGGGAGGCTGACCATGGGCAGGCCACGCACCTTCGACGTCGTATGTCCTTGCTGCCACGCCCGCCTTCGAGTGGACGCGGACCTGCGCGCGGTCATCTCACATGAGAACCCTCCCAAGCACCCCCCAATCTCCGACCTGGCCGAGGCCGCGCGGGCCTTGCGCGACAAGGAAAGTCATCGCGACGAACAGTTTCAGAAAAGTGTGCAGGCTGAGCGCAAGCGGGTGAAACTGCTGGAGCGGAAATTCGAGGAGGCCTTCCAGAAGGCCAAGGATGAGCCCCTCGGCCCACCCCCACCGCGCGATATCGACCTGGATTAAGGGTAGCCGCAGATTCCGCAGATTACACCGATCAGCGGCAAATCCGTGCAAGGGGCGCAATCTGCGGCTCAAATCCGCATGGGCATCACGATGTAGCGGTACTGAGGAGCGTCGGCGCCCGCCGGACACAACTGCCCCGCCGACTGTTCATCCTTGAATTCCAGGCGCACCGGCCCCGTTCCCATGGCCGCGAGGAAGTCCAGCAGGTACTGCGAGTTGAATCCCACCTGCACGGCCTCTCCCTCGTATTGCGCTTCCAGCGTCTCTTCCGATTCACCGCTCTCCGAGCTGGATGACGAGACCTTCAGCTCGCCCGTAGCCAACTGCAATTTCACGGCGTGCGATCTCTCGTCCGCAAATTGTGATACGCGCCGCAACGCGCCGGCAATCGCGTCGCGATCGAGCACCACCACCCGGTTGTTCTCCTTTGGAATTACCGCCTCGTAATTCGGGAATTGGCCGCTGAGCAGGCGGGAGATCAGAAGCCGCCCTCCGGCCCGGAAAAACAGGTGGCTCTCATCGCGCCCGAAGTCCAGGATGGAATTGGGATCCTCCTGCTGCGATAACAACCGAATCAGCTCACCCATGGCCTTCTTGCCGACCAGGGCCCGGACCTCTGATGACACACCGGCCTGGTAGGGTGCCTCAACGTAAGCCAGGCGGTGGCCGTCGGTGGCAACCATAATGACGGAGTCAGGCCGTACCACCAGCAGCGCCCCGTTTAGCGTGTAGCGGGACTCCTCGCTGGAAACCGCGAAGATCACCTTGCTGATCATGTCCAGCAGCATCCCGGTACCCAGGTGCGCCACCACATCCGGCATTTGCGGCAGAACAGGGAAGTTCTCGCGCGACATTCCGACCATGCGGGTCCGAGCCCGCTTGGCGGTAATCTGGACCCAGAAATTCTCCTGCAGCCGTACCGTGACCTCACCACCCTCCAGGAGGCGCACGTAGTCCAGCAGTTTTTTGGCCGGCACAGTCACCGAGCCTTCGGCTAAAACTTTAGCAGGGCAGGCGCTCCGGACACCGATCTCCAGATCCGTACTGGTCAACTCGACGGCCTCACCACGAGCCTCAATCAGCACATTGGACAGAATCGGGATGGTCGTCTTCTTCTCAACTACGCCCTGCGACAGGCCCAGTTCCTTGACCAGGTCAGCTTGATTGACGGTGAATTCCATCTGGCTCACGCTCTTGGCTAAAGTGCCCATGCGCTCATCGCTCCGCGATACGGAGGCCCCTTGGCTCACCCCAACCGGCTGCTCAATGTCACAGCCTGCCAGCACGGTCGGCTCCCTGGCCCCCTGTGCGTTCCCGAGGTCCCTAGTGTACTCCTATTGCTACACGGAACCCCTTAAGAAATCAATGATAGTAGTAGTAGGGCGGTGGAAAACGAGGAAAACCGCCAGGGCCTTTGGTTCGGATGGAGATGCAGGAATTGGAGCCTGAGGAGGACCGATGGCTCGTAGCTCTGGGTCGTAGGAAGCTCAGTCGCCACGCAGTGGTGCTGACAGGCATTTGACAGCGGTTTTTCCACAGGCCGGCGCATCTCATTCAAGGGAAGCGAGCAACCTATTCAAGACCCTGTTCAAATCTTTGTCGACCAGCCTTTGACGGGCGATTTTGTTGATGGAGTGCAGGACTGTGGTGTGGTGCTTATCGCCAAATGCACGCGCAATTTCAGGCAGGGACCATTTGGTCAACTCGCGCGCCAGCCACATTGCGACCTGCCGGGGAAAGACAATGCGCCGTGAGTGGTCTCTGGCCTTCAATTCCTGCATCCGAAGGCCAAAGTGATCACACACGGTTTTCTGAATCAGCTCGATTGAAATTCGCCTCTCGCTGGATTCAAGCAGATCTTCAAGCACTTGCTTCGCCAGGGCTTCGGTAGGCGTCTCACCGGTGAGGGATGCGTAGGCGATGAGCCGGATCAGAGAGCCCTCAAGCTCGCGGATGTTGGAGCGGACGTTGGTGGCAATGAATAGAGCCACTCGCTCCGGCAGCTTAAACTGCTCCAACTCCGCCTTTTTCATGAGAATGGCCTGCCGGGTCTCAAGGTCGGCGGGCTGCAGGTCGGCGCTGAGCCCCATCTCGAAACGCGAGCGCAAGCGCTCCTCAATCTGCTCAAGTTCTTTTGGAGGCCGGTCACTGGAGAAGGCCAACTGCACGCCGCGCTCGTACAGGGTGTTGAAGGTATGGAAGAATTCCTCCTGGGTCCGCTCCTTGCCGCTGAGGAACTGGACGTCGTCAACCAGCAGAGCGTCCACGTCGCGAAAGCGCTGGTGGAAGCTGGCCATCATATTGTCGCGAAGCGATGCCACCATCTCGTTCGTGAATCGCTCCGAGGAGACGTACATCACGCGCCAGGAAGGGAAGCGCCGGCGCAATTCGTGTCCCATGGCGTGCATCAGGTGCGTCTTCCCCAGCCCCACACCGCCGTACAGGAACAGAGGGTTGTAGGAACGGCCGGGGTTGGCTGCCACCTGTACGGCAGCGGCGTGCGCGAACTGGTTGGAGGATCCCACCACGAAAGTCGAGAAAAGGTACTTGGCGTTGAGCGGGGAACCCAGCGACTGCTCGCCCTGCCCGGCCGCCGGCCGTTGAGCAGGCAGGCGAACCGAGACCGGCTCCTTCTCCGGGACGAACTCCACGCGATGTTGGGACAGGCCCAGTTCGGCCAGGATGCCCTGAATCAAGCCCTGGTAATTGGCGTCGATCCAGTCCTTGTATGTTGGATTGGGGACCCGCACGTACAGCGTTCCGCTGTGCGACCCGCTGAAGCTGGATGGCTCAAACCAGGTGGCAAAACTCTGCGCGTCGATCCGCAAGCGCAAGGCCTCGCGGATTCGTTCCCAGTCGTGAACTGCCGGGGCGGCTGTTGCCGGGGAAACTTCCGTGGTGGGAATGGAGGGATTGCGCACGCTCTTCGTCTGGCTCATCAGCGTCCCGCCAGCGCCGGCCTGGGAGCCGGGCAGGGCTGTAGGGTCACGAACTGTTCTTAACCGGTGGTTCCCCGAATGCCCCGCAAGCAGGGCGGATGAACATACCATGATGAGCCGCTGTGATCCAAACGCTAAATTTCCTTGTCCCAGCGCGGCTTAGAGGCGATACGCGCGGCGCGGCGCTTGACCTTCCAAGCATGGCTGCCTACAATTGTTCTTTCGCGCCGCGGCGCATCTTGCGAGTATATAGGAGCCAGAACACATGCCCAAGCGGACCTACCAGCCAAACGTGCGCCGTCGCTCGAAGACCCACGGCTTTCGCGCCAGGATGAGGACCAAAGGTGGCCGACGAGTACTCGCTGCCCGGCGGGCGAAGGGAAGAACGCGCCTCACCGTCTGAGGGGACTGCGGGGCCCGGCCGGGATCCGCGCGGCGGTCGGCCGCCGGCCAGCGGCCCCCTGCCGCCGCCCAGGCCCTGGCCGCGCTCGGTCCGCCTGCTGCGGCGCAGCCAGTTTGAGCGCGTCTATTCGGCCGGCCGGAGATACAGTTGCCCGCTCTTCTCCGCGTTTGTTTTGCCGGCTGATGCAGCCGGCAGCAGTGTTGGTTTCACCACTCCGCGGGCGCTGGGCAAGGCCACCCAGCGCAATCGCATCAAGCGGCGTTTACGGGAAGCAATCCGGTTGAGCCTGCCGGAGCTGGAACCTGGGTGGCATATCATTTTCAATCCACGGCGCGCTGTTCTGGAAGCCGCTTTCCTTTCCCTGGAACAGCAGGTTCGAGAGCTGTGGCGCTGGGTGGCGGCCCGGCGGCCGCGCCGCCAGGGACCGGCGCCGTGATGCGCGCGCTGCTGCTGGCTTTGCTGGCGTTTTACAAGCGCGTCCTTTCGCCCGTGCTGCCTTCGGCCTGCCGGTTCCATCCGAGCTGCTCGGAATATGCCCGGGAGGCCATCCAGCGCTATGGCGCGGCGCGCGGCGCTTGGATGGCGATGAAGCGGCTCTGGCGCTGCCGGCCGCTCGGGGGCGGTGGCTACGACCCCGTGGAGTAGACCTGGGTCCTGAGACCTGAGACCTGGGACTCGAAGAGCGCACGCTTGAGTCTCAGGACTCAGGTCTCAGGTCTATTACTGAAATAGAGAGTCCATGGCTTTTTCAAAGAAAGATTTCCCCATGGAGTTGCGGGTGCTGGTGGCCTTCGCGCTCTCCGCGCTGGTGCTGATGCTGTGGATGCCCGTCCAGCAGCGCTTCTTCCCGCCTCCGGCGCCTGCCAGGCAGGCTGCGACGCAAGCCAAGCCTCCGGCACCTGCTTCCTCGCCCGTCGCGGCTGCCGGCGCCAAGGCCCCCGCGCGAGCGCCGCAGAAAGCCGCAGCGAAGCGGGCTCCTCTGGCCGCCGCCGTCCAGCAGGCCAGCGAAGAAAGCGAAACCGTACTCGAGAACGATTTGTACCGCGTGGTCTTTTCCAACCGCGGAGCGGTCGTCAAGAGCTGGACCTTGAAGGGTTACAAGGATGCGCACGGCCGTGCCCTGGAGTTGGTCAATCGCGGCCCGGACGCCCAACTCGGCTACCCCTTTCTGATCTGGGTGGACGACGAGGAGTTGCGGAACAAGCTGGCCACTGCGCTGTTCCGGGTGCAGGCCGGCGGATCGAAAGCCCCGACCAACGTCGTTTTCGAGTACGGCGACGGGGCGCTGGCGGCGCGCAAGGAGTTCCGCTTCGAACACGACAGCTACGTTGCCCAGGTGTTCTCGGAGGTGACCAACGCGGGAGCCCCGGTGCCTCATCAGCTCGCCTGGCGTGGCGGCTTTGGCGACCAGACCGTGGCCGATGCCCACCAGACGGCCACAGTGGTCACCGCCACCGCGGCCGGGATCGAGCGGCACGAATACAAAAACATCAAGGCAGACACGAAATACTCCGGGCCGTTCCTGTATGCCGGCGTCGAGGACCTGTTTTTTGCCGTCGTCTTCATGCCCCCGGCGGAAACGCCCGGTCCGGGCACCGTTGCGGCGGCCGCGGCTTTTCGTTCCGAGTACCAGCCGGAAGGGGCGCAGAGCCCCATGGGGCTGATCGGCGTGGGCGCGGGCGGGCAGGCCTCCAACCAATTGCGCGTCTTTGTCGGCCCCAAGGCCCTGGACGTGCTCAGCCACGTCCATCCCGAGCCGGGCGCCACCGAGCGCGCCCGCCGGGGCGAGCCCGTGCTGACCCTGGCCGATCTGCTGGATTTCGGCTGGTTCTCATTCATCGCCAAGCCACTGCTCGTGGCGCTCAAGTGGATTCACGCCCACGTCGTCAGCAACTACGGCTGGGCCATCGTCATCATCACCATCGTGATTAACCTCCTGCTGTTCCCGCTGAAGCTGAAAAGCATGAAATCGGCGCTGAAGATGCAGCAGCTTGCTCCGCAGATCAAAGCCGTTCAGGAGAAATACAAGAAGTACAAGTTCAACGACCCCAAAAAGCAGGATCAGAACAAGGAGATCATGGACCTCTACAAGAGGCACGGGGTCAACCCCGTGGGCGGGTGCTTCCCGATGCTGCTCCAGATTCCGTTCCTGTATGCGTTTTACAAGGTGCTGGCAATTTCCATTGAAATGCGTCATGCGCCGTGGTTCGGCTGGATCCGCGACCTGTCGGCCAAGGACCCCTACTACATCCTGCCGATCGTCATGACGCTGACCATGTTCCTGCTGCAGAAGATGACGCCGCAGACCGCTACCGACCCGGCCCAGCAGAAGATGTTCATGTTCATGCCCCTGATCTTCGGCTTCATGTTTATGAACGTCTCCAGCGGGCTGGTGCTTTACTGGCTGGTCGGCAACCTCGTGGGCATCGCGCAGCAGTGGTACATTAACAAGGCGGGATTGGGGGCCGCGCCGCCGCGCAAGCCGGCCCTGGCCGCGAAGTGAAATGCGATTGTAGCGCCGGCGGCTCAGCGCTTATCACCCGCTCACAGGAACGACATGGCGGAAAGAACTTTTGACCCGGACGAACTGGCGGCCCGAATCGAGCCGCTGCTGAAGGACATTCTGCGTCTGGCCGGTTTCAACCTGACCTTCGAGATCCAGCGCGCCAGCGCCGCGCTGGACCGCGAGTTCGAGAACCCGGACCTGATCGTGAACTTCGACGGCGCGGATGCCGACCTGCTGCTGCAGAACAAGGGCGAGCTGCTCACCGCGCTGGAACACACGGTGCTGGAGGCGGCCGGGGTTGGGGAGCGGCGGGAGCGCGTGCTGTTCGACTGCCACGACTACCGCATGATGCGCGTCGAGGAGCTGCAACTGGCCGCGGAGGCCGCCGCCGACCGCGTCCGCCGCACCGGCGTCGCCCACCGCTTCAATCCCATGACTTCCCGCGAGCGCCGCGTCATCCACATGGCGCTGCGCGGCGAAGCGGGCGTGCGCACCGAAAGCGAGGGCCTCGGGCCGCAGCGGCGCGTGGTGATTCACTCGGCGCAAGCCTCCGCCGGCCCCCAAGCCTCCAAGCCCCACGCCCCCTCTCGCTAGACCTGAGACCTGGGACCTGAGACCGGTGTCTCGAGGCTGGCCGTCAGAGCAGTCGGCAATCGACGACGCGCGTCTCAGGTCGCAGGTCTCAGGTCTCAAGTCTCAGGTCCGATGCACACCGACGACACCATTGTGGCCATCTCCACGCCGCCGGGGCGAGGCGGCATTGGTGTCGTCCGGTTATCCGGGAGCCAGGCGTTCGCCATCGCCGGCGCGCTGGTGCGGAGCACGGCAGATGCGGAGCCGTGGCGCGCCCGCCTGGGCGAACTGGTGGATGAGGCCGGCGAGGTGGTCGATGAAGTGGTGGCCACTTGGTTCCGCGCGCCCCACTCCTACACTGCTGAAGACGTAGTTGAAGTGAGCTGCCACGGCGCGCCGGTGGTTCTGCGCTTCGCGGTGGAGCGCGCCCTGGCGCTGGGCGCGCGGCTGGCCGAGCCCGGCGAATTCACCCTGCGCGCCTTCCTGAACGGCCGCCTGGATCTGGCGCAGGCCGAAGCCGTCCGCGACCTGGTCGAGGCCCAGACCGTCTACCAGGCCCGCGTGGCGGCCCGCCAGGTGGCCGGCGCGGTGGCCCGCACGCTGGCGCCGATCAAGAAGCAACTTGTCGACCTGATCGCGCTGCTGGAAGCGGGTATCGATTTCGCCGAGGACGACGTTTCGGTCTTGCCCGATGCTCGCATCCTCGAGAGCATCGAAGGCGTGCGCGCGCCGCTGGCCGCCTTTGCCTCCAGCTTCCGTTACGGCCGTGTGGTGCAGGCCGGCTTGAGCCTGGCCATTGTGGGCCGGCCCAACGTCGGAAAATCCAGCCTGTTTAACCGGTTGGTGGAGCGCGAGCGCGCTATCGTCACCGCCGCGCCCGGCACCACCCGCGACCTGGTCAGCGAAACCATCAATCTGGAAGGCATTCCGCTGCGGCTGGTGGATACCGCCGGCATTCGTGAGGCGCGCGATGAAGCTGAGTCGCTCGGCGTTCAGAAGTCGTTCGAGGCCCTGGCCGATTCCGACCTGACGCTGGTGGTGCTGGATGCCGCGGCAGGTTTGCTTCCTGCCGACGTGGAGCTGATCGAGCAGAGCCACAAGGCAGGGCCGACGCTCCTCGTCTGGAACAAGGTGGATCTGAGTAGAACAGGCTTTCCTGGGAGCGCGGGCGTCTCGCCCGCCGGGGATGCGGCCGGGACGGCCGCGCTCCCAGGGAACCCTGCGCCGGACAACTTCGAAGGCTGTGCCACTGAGGCCTGGCGGGTCTCCGCGCTGACCGGCGAGGGCATACCCGCCCTGCGCCGCGCGATTCTGGACACCGTGCTGCCCGGGCTCGACGGCTCGCGCGAGACTGCTTTCCTGACCAACATCCGGCACGAGCAACTGTTGCGCGAGGCCCTGGCCGCGCTGGATACGGCTCGCGGCGCGGTCCAGGCCGCAGTGCCCCATGAAATGCTTCTGCTGGATCTGTACAATGCCCTGCGCCCGCTGGATATGATCACCGGCCAGACCACCGTGGACGACATCCTGAACCAGATCTTCTCCACATTCTGTGTCGGCAAATGAAGTGTGGCCGTTCTGATCTGCGCTTATCCGTGTTTATCCGTCCCGCCCTGCGGGTTCCGTGGTGAAATATGACCATGCGGCTGATTGTGGGTATTTCCGGCTCGACCGGCGCGATCTACGGCATCCGCCTGCTTCAGGTGCTGCGCCAGGAGCAGGCGGCCGAGACGCACCTGATCATCTCCGAGGCGGCCGAGCGCACCATTGCCTTCGAGACCTCCTACACCGCCGACGATGTTCGAAAGCTGGCTGACCACTGGTATCCGGTCGGCGACATCGGCGCGGCGCTTTCCAGCGGCTCGTTCCGCACCGACGGCATGGTGATTGCTCCGTGTTCGGTGAAGACGCTGGCCTCGATCGCCACGGGTGTTTGCGACAACCTGCTGGCGCGGGCCGCCGACGTCACGCTGAAGGAGCGCCGGAAGCTGGTGTTGCTGGTGCGGGAAGCGCCCTTCACGCTGGCCCACATCCGCAACATGGAAGCGGTGACGCTGATGGGCGGCATCATCGCGCCGCCGCTGCCCGCGTTCTACAACCACCCGCAATCCATCGACGACATCGTGAACCACGCCGTGGGCCGCGTCCTGGACCTGTTCGGGCTGGATGTGGGCCTGGTGAAGCGCTGGGAAGGCGCGCAAGAAAAAGTCTAGCCGCAGATTGCACAGATTAGTCAGAGGAACAATCGGTGCGATTTGCGAAATCTGCGGCTACGCCCCGGTCCGCGCTTTCAGTGCATCAAGGTCATAGACGCAGCCGCCCCAGGCGCCGCCGCCCATGGCCTGCACTAGCGCCCAGAGGCGGGTGTCGTCGGGCAGGTCGGGGTCGGGAGCAAGGTCGGGGCGCGGCGGGCGGGCGGCCAGCAGGCGCGCACCCTCCTCCGGCGTGACGCGACCTTCTGCGATCCCCGCCAGGTCCACGCTTCCTTCCAACTTCCGGCGGTCGATGACGATGCGAATCAAGTCCCCGTCGCGCACTTTGCCGATGGGCCCGCCGGCCAGCGCCTCCGGCCCGATGTGGCCCACACAAGCGCCCGTCGAGACGCCCGAGAACCGCCCGTCGGTCAGCACCGCCACGTGCTTGCCGAAATCCAGGTTGGAAAGCGCGGAGGTGACCTGGAAGATTTCCTCCATGCCCGCGCCCTGCGGCCCGCGGCAAATCAACACCACCACCTCGCCCGCCTTGATCCGCTCCGGGCCGGTACTCTTAATGGCGGCGACCGCGTCTTTTTCCCGCGTGAAGACCCGCGCCGGCCCTTCCTTGCGATAAACGCCGTCGGCATCAACCACCGCCGGATCGATGGCGGTGCTCTTCACGATTGCGCCCTCCGGGGCCAGGTTGCCGCGGAGGAAGCTGACGGTGCTGGTCAGGCCGCGGGCCGCCGCCTGCTCCGGGCTCATGATGACGGAATCCGGCGAGACGCCATCGCGCCTTTCCAGCAACTCGCGCAACACCGCGCGCCGCTCGGACTTTTCCCACCAGTCGAGCTGGCAGCCGAGCGGCTCGCCACTGATAGTGAGCGCGTCTTCATCGAGCAGCCGCAGCCGCCGCAAGTGCAGCATCACTTCGGGCGCGCCGCCGGCCAGGAAGACGCGAATCGTGGGGTGGTTCTGCGGGCCGTTGGGAAGCGCGTCCACCAGTCGCGGAACAGAGCGGTTTACCTGGATCCAGTCTTCGATGGCCGGCCGCGTCAGCCCGGCGGCGTGGGCGATGGCCGGCAGGTGCAGCAGCAGGTTGGTGGAGCCGCCAAACGCCGCATAGACCACCATGGCGTTGCGGACGGCGCTGTCGGTGAGTATGTCGCGGGTGGTGTGGCCGCGCGCTTCCATCGCTGCCAGCGCCCGCGCCGACCGCCGGCCCATGTCGAGCCAGATGGCTTGCCCGGAGGGCGCCAGCGCCGAATGCGGCAAAGCCAGGCCCAGCGCTTCGGCGACAACCTGCGCGGTGGCCGCGGTGCCCAAAAACTGGCAGCCGCCGCCAGGCGTGCCGCAGGCGCGGCAGGCCAGCTCCGCCGCCCGCTCCAGCGTTACCTTGCCGTGGGCGAAGCGCGCGCCGATGGACTGGATGACGGCCGCATCCTCGCCGTCGATGGGCGGCAGGGTGACGCCGCCCGGGACGATAACGCAGGGCAGGTCGCGCAGCCCCGCCAGCGCCATCATCATGGCCGGCAGGCCCTTGTCGCAGGTGGCAATGCCCAGCACTCCGCGGCGCGTGGGCAGCGAGCGAGCCAGGCGGCGTAGCACGATGGCCGCGTCGTTGCGATACGGCAGGCTGTCCATCATGCCCGGCGTGCCCTGCGTGCGGCCGTCGCAAGGATCGCTGCAATAGCCGGCGAAGGGGATAAAGCCGCGGCTCTTGAACTCCACGGCCGCTGCCTCCACCAGCAACCCGACCTCCCAGTGCCCGGTGTGGTAGCCGAGGGCGATGGGCGAGCCATCGGGTGCGCGCAGGCCGCCCTGGGTGCTCAGGATCAGGAATTCCTTGCGGCCCAGCTCATCCGGGGCCCAGCCCATGCCGGCGTCCTGGGTGAGGCCGAAAAGGTCGCCGCTGGGCCGCAAGAGTAACATCTCGGCGGTCAGCGGCAGCTTGCCCTGCGCCCCCGCCGCGCGGGTCTGCACATCGTACAGTCCTGGTTGGGGCTTGGCGAACAATTCCGTCAGCAGTGACATTCACCTCATGGTGCCTTTCGTTGTCGGCTGCTGCAAGGGGTTAATGTCGTGTCGCCGAAGATTATCCAGTCGGCCGGATGCTGGGGCGCAGCAAGCAGCGCCCCTACAGCGGGCGGCGGGGGAAACGGTCGGGGTTGTTGATGAACAGGGCATCAACGCCCAGCTTGTACAGGTAGAAGGCGGTTTCCTGGGTAACGTCGGGGAAGCCGCCGGGGTCGGCGGAGCTCAGCGTGTACACCGTGACGGAGAGGCCGGCGTCGTGCGCCCACTGCACGATCTCCGGATTGCCCCGAACGATGGTCTTCTCCGGGCCGATGCCCACGGCGAATTCCTTGACGCGCTCGATGGCTTGGCGCGACAGCCATTTCTGCTTGTCGCGCTCACCGAACAGGAACAGGCGGGGCAGGCGGCAGCCCATCTCGCCCATCTTGCGCAGACTGGCCTCACTGAAGGACTGGATGATGACCGGTGTTTTCGGCTCGGTGCCCGGCTTATCCAACCCGTTCTTGCGAAGCTGATCGAGCACCAATTTCTCCATGTCGAAGCCGCGGCTGCCGTACACCTCCGGCGCTTTCGTTTCCGGGTACAGGCCGGCCTTGCCCCGGATTTCGTCGATGGCTTCCTGCCAGGTGGGGATTCGTGTGCCCGCGAACTTCGCGTCCATCCAGGAGCCGGCGTCGAGGCGCTTGATCTCGGCCAGGGTGAAATCGGAGACGTACCAATGGCGCGCCGCTTTCCCGCCGCGCTCCTCGGTTGTGTATCGGCTGGGGAAGACGCGCTGGACGTCGGTGGTGCGCTCCAGCGTGAGGTCGTGCAGGCAGACCAGGATGCCGTCCTTGGTGATTTGCAGGTCCTGCTCGACGTAGTCGGCGCCCTGCTCCATGGCCAGCCGGTAGGCCGGCAGCGTGTTCTCGGGCGCGTAGGCGGAAGCGCCGCGGTGGGCGATCGACGTCTTGCCGTGATACTGCGCGAACCCGGCCAACGCCAGTACGAACAGGCAGAAAAGCGCGCCTCTCATATACCTCTCCTTCAGAAATCCAGCCGGAAGCCGAGCTGGATGCGCCGCATCTCGTGGCGGCTGATGATGTCGCGGAACGTGGCCACCGGCGTGGCGCCGGTGCCATAGGTGCGGTTGATGGACGCGGTGGTCGAGTCGGGGACCGGCGTATTGAAGACGTTGGCCGCCTCGGCCATGAATTGCGCCCTCAGCCCTTCGCGAAGCCGGAAGAGGCGGCTGTAGCGCGCGTCGGTCTGCGTCGAGGCCGGGCCTTTGCCGGTGTTGCGCCCAAAGAAGTAGGGCCGGTCGTTATTCCGCGAGTCTTTGTTCAGGTCGGTGCCGGAGAGCACGTTGAAGGTGGTGCCGCTGCGGGCGAAAAAGAACAGCGCGAGCTGGTTGTTATTGAGGATCTTGTTGTTCGTGCGCGGTCGCAGCACCGCGCTGCCGTTCAGCACGTGCCGCACGTCGGCCAGCGAGTTGCCATACTCAGCCCGGCGGTTGAAGCTGTCCTGCGGGTACTCGCTGCCCGCCGCGATGCCGGCTTCCGGGCAGTTGTCCAGCCCGTGCGACCAGGTGTAGGCCAGGTTGAACTGGTAGTGCTTGCGGAAGCGCTTGTTGAGGTTGACGCCCAAGCCGTTGTAGTTGGAATTGCCGCCCGACGTGAGCATGGCGATGTTGTTGTAGGTGGGGTCGATGCGCGCCCCGGAGGTATACAGGGCCCGCCCGTCGAGCAGCTTGCCGGTCGCCGGCGCCAGGTTGATGTTCTGGGATCCCGGGATCTTCGTGCCCTTCGTGAACGCGTACGTCAGCGTGAGGGCCAGGTCGCGCACTACTTCGCGCTGCACGGCAAGCGTGGCCTGCTGCGCGTACATCCAGACCAGCGTCGGGTCGATCACGCTGAGCGACGATTTTACCGTGGCCAGGCCGGCGAGCGACGCTGGGTAGTTGGGGTACACGGGAGCCCCGGCCGAGGTGCCCGCGATCTGGATGGAAAGCTGGCGTTGCCCGTTGGTGGTGAGCGCATCGCGGAAGTAGTTGCCCTGCGGTCCGTCGTAATACAAGCCCCACCCGCCGCGAATCGCGGTTTTCGTCGAGCCACGGGGCGTCCAGGCGAAGCCGAAGCGCGGCGCCACGTTGTTGCGGTCCACCGGGAATTGCCGCGACAGCGGGTACGGCGCCGTCTTGTCGACCTCGGGGGGGTTGCCCGTCTCCCAGCGCACGCCGTAATTCAGCGTCAGGTTGCGCGTTGCCCGCCACTGGTCCTGCAAGTATGCGCCGTAATAGAGCGGAGCGTAGCGCAGCACCCGCTCGCCGAAATTAATCACGAGCTGCGTGTAGGTGTAGAGCCGGTTGGTGGCCGGATCGATCAGCCCCTGCCGCGTCCGCAGGTACTGGTCGAGCGCGGTCACCGCGGGGCGCGAACCCGAGGCCGTCAAACCGCCGAAGCTGAAGGTGGCCTGCAACTGGTCCTCGTAGGTCATCGGCGAGAACACCACGTTGAAGCCGGTCTTGATCTGGTGCTTGGAAACCTGCCGGGTAAGGTTGTCGCTCCATTCCGCGATTTTTTCCCGGTTGGCGGTGAGCCCTGTGGGATAGCCAAACTCGGCGACACCGCTCACGGTTGTGTCCGGCAGCGTATTCGGGCCGGGCGGCACCACGGGGTAGCGGCGCGTGAAGCGGTCCGACAACTGGCTGCGGAACTCGTTCACCGTGTTTGCGGAAATCGTCCAGGTCCAGGAGCCGGCCAGTGCGGCCTCGTTGAAAATCGCCCCATTCGAGGAACTGAGTACCACCAGGCTGCCGGGGTCGCGCGCCGCGAAAAATTCCCGGAACGTGTTCAGGCGCAGTGAAAAGGCGTGCCTCTCGCGCGGACGCCAATCGAACTTGGTCAGCCACAACTGGGGGTTGAAGCGCGAGGGCAGCACGTCCACCTCGGCGCCCGTAAACCCCAGCGCCGCCGCGTTGGCCTTGGCGGCTGGGGTGGTGAAGCCCAGCGATCTGGGGAAAGCGCGGCGGCTGGCCTCGTAGCTGGCGAAGAAGAATAGCTTGTCGCGCTTAATCGGCCCGCCCACCGCCCCGATCCAGACGTTCCCCACGGGGTGAATTCCCGGCAGCGCGCCGAAGGGCCGGGCATTGGTGGCCTTGCGCGAGGTCAGGTACGAGGCCTGGCCGTGAAACCTGTTGGTGCCGGAGCGGATGATGTTGTTCACCACGCCGCCGGCCGTGCGCCCGCTCTCCGCGGTGGCGCCGAAGCTGGCGATCTGCGTCTCCTGCAGCGCCGCAGTCGAGAAGATGATCACCCGGAAGGCTTTTTGCTGCGCGGTGCTGTTCTGGAAGCCGTCCACCTGAAAGTTCACGCGCTGCGCCAGTCCGCCGAAATTCAGCCGCGGCGCTTCATACTCACGCGGGCGGTTGCCGTCCACGAAGGGCTGCAGGAACGCGAAGTTCAGCTCGCTGCGGGACAGGTTCGGCAGGTTGTCGATGTCCATGGCGTTCACCGCGCGGCTGGTGGAGACCTGGGCCGCCTCCACCACCGCCGCGTCGGCCGAGATGGTGATTTCCTGCTGCGCCGTCGGAAGCACCAGAGCGGCGTTGATGGTCAGGATCTGGCCGGTCGACAGGTTGATCCCCGTCTGCCGGTAAGTAGAAAAGCCTTGCGCCTGGATGGAGATCTCGTAGGGGCCGATCTGCAGCAGCGTGGCGCGGTAGAAGCCGGCCGTATCAGTCTTCAGCTCGCGGACCTGGTTGGTGTCCACATTACGAACCCGCACGGCGGCGCCGGCCACGCTGGCGCCGGCCGGGTCGGTCACGAGGCCTTCGATCTGCCCGGTGTTGGCTTGCGTCTGTGCCGGCAGCACAGGCGCACAGCACAGGATTGCAGCGATGAGCAACGCTAGATAACGCATGTCGATTCTCCTTGAGTGGAGCGATCTCCTTCACTGTGGTTGTAGCGGCCACCCCGCTTGGCGGGGTCGCCATTTTGATCACTTGCCGGCGCAGGTGGCGGTCCCGCCAAGCGGGACCGCCGCTACAGTAGCACCTCCCGGGAAAGCTGAGTTCGCTCTACCAGCTCGCGGTAGCTGCGGATTTCAGCCGCGTGGTGCGCCGCTGTCCACATCAATTCTTCCGCCATTACATTGGCGACGGCCTCCGCCGCGCCCAGCCCCTGATCGGGGCGGAAGCCGACGAGCGAGCGCCGCAGCAAGAAGTCGGCCAGGCGCGCGCACTGCTCCTCGCGAACGGCAAAGGCGACCTGTGCGGCGATGTCGGGGCAGTCCGGGGCCAGCGGCGCCGCCCATTCTTCCGCCGACCGGGCGATGGCCAACACCTCGGCCGCCCGGCCGCCGTAAACAGAACTCAAATGCTCGATAACGCCCACTTCGCTCGCATTCCGCACTCCGCATTCCGCACTCCGCACCCCAGCAGCGCCCGGCAGCGGCGCTTCGGCAGTGGTGCAGCGGGCTTTCACCCCCAGGCTCCGGCAGACCACATCGGTGACCTCCTCGGCAATCGCCCGATAGCCCGTTATCTTGCCGCCCAGCACGGAAATTAGCCCTGGCGGGCCCTGCCGGATGCGATGGGCGCGCGACAGGGATGATTCCGTCCCGCTGGCCGTAACCAGCGCCCGCACCCCGGCGTTGCTCCAGTAGACGGGCTGAGAAGCGATGGCCGGGAAAAACTCGCGGGCCGAGGCCACCAGGTACTCCACATCGTCGGGCGTGGCGTGGGCGGTCGAGGGGTCGTCTGTAAAATCGGTGTCGGTGGTGCCGATCCAACTGTAGCCCAGCCAGGGAATCACGAAGAAGAGGCGGCGGTCGAGGCCGGAAAACAAGACCACGGCCTTGGCGCTGACCGGGGCCGCGGCGATGTGGATGCCCTTAGTAGTGCGAATCAGCGGCCGCGGGTGAGGGGCCAGGCGCGCCGCCACGCGGTCGAACCAGGGACCGGAGGCATTCACCACCAGGCGGGCGCGGACCTCCACCTCGCCGCCTTCCAGCAGATCCCGGACGCGTACGCCGGCGACGCGGTCTCCCTCGCGCACGGCCCCGACGACCTCCGCGTAGTTGACGGCTGCCGCCTGGCGCCGGCGGGCATCGATCACGTTCTCCAGGCACAGCCGTTCCGGGGAATTCACCTGCGCGTCGAAATAAGCAGCCGCTCCCTGCAACCCGCGGGTACGCAATTGCGGCTCGGCCTGCCGTGCCTCGGCGGCGGTCAGAAAACGATGAGGCGGCAGACTTTTGTCGAAGCTCAGCGCGTCGTACAGCAGCATGCCCGCCCGCAGCTTGGTGCGGTAGAACAGACTACGGTCGTAAAAGGGCACCAGGAACTCGAGCGGGCGTACTAGGTGCGGGGCGATGCGCAGCAGCGTTTCCCGCTCGCGCAGGTCCATGCGCACCAGCGGGAGATCGAGCATTTCCAGGTAGCGCAGGCCACCGTGGATGAGGCGGGTGGAGCCGGCGGTGGTGCCGCTGCCGTAATCGCCCTTCTCCAACAGCGCCACGCGGAGACCGCGGAGCGCGGCGTCACGCGCGATCCCGGCGCCGACGATGCCCCCGCCGATGATGAGCAGGTCGAAGAGGCCGTCGAGGGAGCGGAGGCGGGACATGGACCACACCTGTCTAGACAGG
>Ga0315282_10001243_pt1 | contig 48766 bp, 38 predicted proteins | sample YL17G07_20_MG_FD_203693 | JGI IMG/M metagenome (GOLD analysis project Ga0315282, IMG submission 203693) | Sediment microbial communities from Yellowstone Lake, YNP, Wyoming, USA - YL17G07_20 | ecosystem: Environmental > Aquatic > Freshwater > Lake > Sediment | place: USA: Wyoming | collected...
CTTTATTTGATGGTATAGGATACCAAAATAAAGCAATGAAATATACTACAAAGATACTATACTCTCTCAATCCTTTATCCTATCTATATTTACGCTTCTTCATTCTCATTCTTTTGCAATGTTAAAAGATTAAAGATTGAAGATTATAATTGATTTCCGAATCTGTAATCTTAAATCTCTTAATTATATCTGTGTGAATTTGTAATCATTGAAAAATGCCATTTTGACATAGTAGTTTAACGTTATTAACAACCCCCTGTGTCCCCCTTTTTTAAGGGGGAATTGGATAACGACTTGACTTATTCCCTCTTATGTAGGGGCATATTGAATATGCCCTTTAGGGGTTAGGGGGTTGTTTTTATTGCAATTTTTATATTTTTCAACGATTACGTGAATCTGGGGATGGTTCATTTTCTGCATAAATCAAGGTAACAAATAAGTAGGATGGGCAATGCCCATCCTACCTTTGGATAATCTTAAAAGTGTTACCTTGTTTATGAACTATGTCCTTTTCTTAGCTGAAAACTGAAAACTACTTAATAAATCGTTGAACCACACATCCTACATCCTTAGGACCCATTTCCATACTAAAATAGGCTTTTCCTTGATAGATTCGTGGATTTAGCTCTTTTTCGTTCCATGCGTCATAGTAGATAGCGCCTTCTCTATGTGGCACAGCAAAAAACTCTCCTCTAACTGTTGAATATTGTGCATTATATATCGTCCAAACTGTCTCATTTTCAGCGGGGAACTCGTTTGCATATATACCTCCGATTAACGTGGGAACTAAAGGTATTGGGTTCGGGCTGGTAAAGGCTTTGACGTGTGCTTTAAGTATTTTATGTGTTTTTGCAATAAATGATCGTGTTTCTGGTGTAAACCAGTCGTCTGCTATCCCCTCAAGCCAGATGCCTTCACCATTAAAGAAAATGTGCTTCACGCTCTGGTAATCACTTCCAAGTGGTCTATCACAGGTGATTATTTCAAAAGTCTTGAAGTCTGGAAAAGCAAAGCGATAAAGGTTCAGGTGAGTAGGCGATAGATCATCAGAAACGCTGGAAATGGCATAAGTAAAACTACCATCCTGATACTGAGAGTTCACATCAATTGGGCTTTCCTCAGTATATACTGCCACGTCTGACGGCAGGGATTCTCGTATCCTGCGAACAAGGTCTCGCTGTCCTCTCAACGGCGATTCAGGAACTGGGTGTCCGTGATTCGGATTATAACAGATATGCCCGGGGTCTGCAAAACCCATCTCATCCACGTAAAAACCGTTCACCCCGGTTTCCCTCCAGACACGAGCGTAAGTCTTAGAAAGATACTCCTGCCATGCGGTCACTGCGGGACAAATGTTGTAGCTTGGTGCAAAATAAGTATATGGTTTACCATCCCGATCAAGTAACTGCCATTCTTCACCGTGTGCCTTCCCGATGTTTGACTCGGGGTCAACCAGATAACCTTCAATGTAAAGACCGACGGGTATATTTATGCCCTGAATTTCAGCGACAGCCTTTTGAAACGCCTCTGCACTACCGATCTGCTCCCAATGATCATAGTCCCCGCATCTTCCGTACTTCTCTGACCATCCCCAATCGAATATATGAAGATAATCAACACCGCCAAAGTCAGATATATCCTTCTCTATAACCTTGCGGAAGTGATACTCTTTGGTATCATTATCAAAGATGCCGCTCTTTTTGGGTAACTCAAAGTGCATAAACTGCTGACGGAAGTTAAAGATTTCCCTAAACCACTGCTTTCGGGTAACCGTTGGCTGATACCAGCTTTCTACCCAATGACGATAAGCGCTCAACGCATCGTGCCAGTCGCCTGAATGGGTCCCGATAACTACTTCAGGCAAAAGGATGCTCTCACCCGATTCAATTGCCTTTTCCATATAATCAATACTCAGCGAAATTGTAGAATCCTTCTTTAGCTTGAACCATTTATACTCATCGCTCAGGTCGTGCTTCATGACGTATATACCGCCCAATTGCGGATGATAGACGTCTATGAACTGCATGGGGAACAGCCCGCTGTAAGGGTCATTGAGACTGGTGGAAACATTGTTGATTACTGCCCCACGGCGCGGGAAACAATACCATTGATCATCTTGCGAAGAACGCTCATGAGGTGTAGAGATAAATATATTCTCCAAAGCCAAAAACGAAGGAGTGACTTTTATCTGTGTATCCGATGTGTTAGTCAGTTTCAAAATGAATTTCAATTGATGGTCGTCATTAAATGACAAAGCCAACTGAGCAGTAACAGCATCATAAGCCAGTAAAAAATCAGCAGATTTGCCGTCATGGATTGTAAAATCCTTCACCTTAAAATCTGATGACGTAACCCATTTTTCCATTTTGACAGCAAAAAGCGGAGAGGGATCGTTCAAACATACCGCATCAGTGTACCCGTTTACAAATGACGTAAATACAAGCCCATCTTTTGTATTCACTTCAGCAGATAGATAACCGTTATTCAGTGTGATATTATAGCCATCGGCGCTAATGGGTACACTCGGTTCGACTATTTTTTTACTCTCAATCTGAACTGGATATTTCGCTTCTTTCGTTACCGTTTCTCTTAATGGCTTATTGGAGATCGTCAATCCCGCCAGATAGAATTCTCCCTTCCGCATCCTATCATGAACTTTGATCTCTTTTATGTCCATCTGACGAGTTGGGACAATGCGATAAACCCCTATGGTGTTTTCAATCGAATATTGCTCAGAGCCAACACGAACAGGAAAAACGAGATCACTTACGCCATCTGTATAATCAATCTCAACAACAAATCTTTCAACATGCTTCACTCTCGTCAGCTTACCACTCCCGATAGATGGTTCCTCATCTCCTTCGTAATATGCACCAAGCAGAAGATAGAACTCACTTGCTTTTTGGTTGATTGGTATGGTAAAAGTTTCTATTGAATCCAATTTCGTGGAGATCATATTTGGCGGGGAGATGGCTACTTTAAACGGAATACCATCAGCAGTGATCCGTTCGGATTTAAACCATTGAATATCCAAGCCCATTTGGGTGAGTTTATCGCTGATATTAGCGTTATAATACGGAGATAAATCAATCACATCAAACGTATCACTGGATAAAATCTTCTGATCCCAGTCATTATTCAACTCAAGGATATTCGAGATAGAAAATATGGGTTTTTCGGATGTGAAGGAGATAGATTTAATCTGAATATGTGCAGTTGTCGTTCTTGCCTGAACCTGAACAGCTATCCAATTCAGGCGTGCGTTTGGTATTTGTGCTACAGCCTTTCGCCATCGCCCATCACCTTCAAGGTCACCGGGCATAACAGCATAAATCCCTTTTGTAGAATCGCCGACACTAACATCCATATACAAAAAGTAATCTCCAAAATTAGAGATACCTTCGGCGCGGTAATCCACAACGACGTAAGGCATTCCGGTCAGATCAAGCGGTTCAGGGAAATTCCGTGACCATTTCATACCTTGGCCAGCCTCATGAACTGAAAAATCCAGAGCATTATCCTCACGACGTACATTATATTCCTCAGTCGCATTACCCAACCAATCTTTATGGGCAATCCATTGTTTAGCATCAGAAATATCTACCATCTGCGTCATCTTTCCCTCCATTTTCCCTCTAGTTGTGGGATGTTCAGTGGGAGCCATCTCCTGAGACATTCCTCTCTGGATCAGAGGATTAGTATATAATATGACAAGACCGATCAGCAAAAACGTTCGGAAGACATACTGAAACCGAAGTCCATGCTGAATCTTGGTGAAACGGGTCAGTATTAATTTGTTTTTGGAAAATTGAAAATTAATCATTTCTTTGATTACACCATTTCTCAATTCAAATATGACATTTAATTGTAGGGGCAATCCCTTGCGGTTGCCCCCCTTGCTTAACCAGATTATTGTTTTTCATAGAAAAACCTATTTGAGCTTTGTACTTGCAAACTCGATCTTCTGTTCAGTCTTATATAGTATCTTACCGTCATAATAGAATTCAATAGCGAATTTCGGTGGTGTCGGGACCGAATCTGCATTATACGAAAGTTCAAAAGTCGCCTGCTTCTCCTCACCGGGAGACGTTTCCAGCACAGTTTCCAGAGGGTTCACTTTCCATAGCTTTTCGTTAATGTCAGACACCTTAACATTTACTTTGAAGGGCTTTGTAACCTCATTCTTCAGCACTACACCAAACTTTCCTATAACCATTTCCTTACCGATCGGTACGGGTATTTCCTGCTTAAAGCTAAGAGACGACTCCATCTTTTTATGGAATTCTGCATTAGATATAGTATCAGGTATGATATTCCCCGGACGGATTATGGCAATACTAGCATTTTCACCATCCACCGTCACGACCGTATAATGATGGAGCATCCCAAGCTCTAGTTCAGAGAACTCGCTCATTCCTGCGCCTGTCGCACTAAGGACTATGTATTTATGGTTATTAATTGTATCTGACGAAAGGTTATGATAATGCCCTGCGAATACAGTATAATTACTTCCATCCAGAGCAGATTCTATATTCTTCCACATATCCTTGTCCTCAATCCAGAGGGGTCTGTGCATAAAGACGAATATATGTTTTGCGGATTTATTTTTATTGATGTCATTGATAAGAAAATCCGAAAGGCTTTTGATTGCTGTTGCACTTTCTGGTGCCCGATATTCCTCTGTATCAATCCCAACAAAGTGGCATCCCTTATAGTCAAAAGAAAAATGTGTCTTGCCAAGTTTCTCCTGCCAAAACTTAAACATGATAGTATTACTTATATCGTGGTTCCCCGGAATAAAGATCACAGGTATTTTTAATACAGACAGGTGATCCATATATTCTTTCCACATCTTTTCCACAACATTCACATCTTCCGTATATCCCTGAATATGATCTCCGATAGTCATAGCAAAATCAGGATCGAGCAGATTAATCTCCTCGACAGCCCTATCAAATATTGGCCAATTCTGTTCCCCTCCGCCTGTTTTATCGCCGATTATAGCGAAGGTGAACTTATCAGGATCGGCTGTAAATGCCCGTTTGAGTGATGGGATACTGCCTTTTTCAAGGAACGATTCCTCAGAAAAAGCAATATTCACGAAAACCAGTATTACCAAGAAAAAAGCCACAAAAATACGCTTATACATCTATGCTTTCCCCCTATAATTCCTAAAATAATCTGACTCGACAATGTTAGATTCAAAAGTAGCCCAAGCTTCTAGCTTGGTTCCTGAAGATAACATAAAGAATTGCTAGCTTATACCAATTTCCAAAAATCATAGTGCATTATTTTTTTATGTAAATACTAAGCCACAAAGACACAAAGATCATGGAGGAAAAAATATTAATATTCAACTTAGTGTTCTTTGAGTCTTAGTGTCTTTGTGTTTATTCTTCTATCTAATGCACTGTTATTTGAAGATTTTACCATTCCGAGTCTATACCTGTCAAATGTAAATTATCTCAGCAGATACAAGAATTCTTTACAAGAGGGATTTTGTATAATATAATATTATACATGGAAAAAAAGATAACAAAAAATAATAATGATAATATGAGCATATTTTTAGAAAAATGTCAGGAGAACAATCTTAAAATTACGCCTCAGCGCATAGCCATTTATAAAGAACTGATTAGATCAAAAGATCACCCTTCTGCAGATGTTATTTACAGAAAATTAACGAGAAAATTTCCCAACATATCGCTTGATACCGTAAATAGAACTCTTATCACTTTTGCAGAAATAGGCATTGCCGGCATAGTTGAGGGTTCTGGAAGTCCGAAACGCTTTGACCCCAATATGGTGAATCATCACCATTTTAGGTGTACCAAATGTGGAACGATAATAGACTTCCGCTATGAACTTTATGACAATATAGAAATTCCAGAAGAGATTCAAAGACAGACCACTATATTAACTAAGAGGGTAGTTTTGGAAGGTTACTGCAATAATTGCGATAAAATACGTTTATTATAGGGTCTAATCAGAGAACCATGATTCATGCTCTATCTCTTCATTGAGGATTGCCAAAGAGAGATCATAGGTTCGATGATCTTTCACGCCTTCTCCATCCAAACCTAGTTATTGTCACCTTGAGCGGAGTAAATGATCTGAATTATTTTACTTCATCGAGTGAAATTCCTAGAGCGTCTGCCACTCCCTTGCCATAAGCAGGATCGGCTTTCAGACAGTTTCCAATATGTCTGATTTTGATTTCTTTTGGGGCGTTTCCCATAGCACGTGCTGTATTCTCAAAAAGAACTTTTTGCTGCTGCGGACCCATCAGTCTAAACAATTTACCTGGCTGGGTGTAGTAATCATCGTCATCTTCTCTGAAATTCCAATGATCTGCTGCACCATTTAAAGCAAGTAGTGGCTCCTTGAAATCTGGCTGTTCTTGCCATTGACCATAGCTGTTAGGTTCATATCCTATAGTGCTACCTGCGTTATTGTTGACCCTCATTTGACCATCTCTGTGATAGCTGTTGATCGGGCATCGAGGGGCATTTACTGGTATTTGATGATGGTTTACACCGAGTCTGTAACGTTGTGCATCACCATAAGAGAACAGCCTTCCTTGAAGCATTTTATCAGGAGAAAAACCTATGCCAGGAACAATATTGGCGGGATTGAAAGCTGACTGCTCAACCTCTGCAAAATAGTTTTCAGGATTGCGGTTGAGCTCAAAATAGCCAACCTCAATCAGCGGGAAGTCTTTCTTATACCATACCTTTGTCAAATCGAAAGGATTATATGGCATATTTGCTGCCTGCCCTTCAGTCATCACCTGGATATACATTTTCCAGCGAGGGAAGTCCCCACGGTCTATACTTTCGAGCAAGTCACGTTGATGGCTTTCACGATCCTTGGCAATAATGGCTTCAGCGTCAGTCAGGTTCTTGATGCCTTGCTGGCATACAAGGTGAAACTTAACCCATACGCGCTCATTATTAGCATTGATCATGCTGAAGGTATGACTGCCGAAACCGTGCATGTGCCTATACGATAATGGAATGCCTCTATCGCTCATGGTGATAGTTACCTGATGGAGTGCTTCTGGTAGCGAAGTCCAAAAGTCCCAGTTGTTTTTTGCACTTCTCATATTTGTGCGAGGGTCACGCTTGACTGCATGATTTAAGTCAGGGAATTTAAGTGGGTCACGAAGGAAAAACACTGGGGTATTGTTTCCGACAAGATCCCAGTTCCCTTCTTCTGTATAAAACTTCATAGCAAAGCCACGTATATCACGTTCCGCATCTGCAGCGCCACGCTCACCGGCAACTGTTGAAAAACGGACAAACATATCAGTTTTCTTACCGATTTCAGAGAAAATCTTTGCTTTAGTATACTTTGTGATGTCATGGGTTACAGTAAAAGTGCCATAAGCCCCGGAGCCTTTGGCATGCATCCTTCTTTCAGGAATTACTTCTCTGTCAAAATGAGCAAGCTTTTCTAAAAACCAGACATCCTGCAGCAACATAGGCCCTCTAGGACCAGCAGTCATAGCATTTTGATTGTCAACCACTGGAGCGCCGGCGACGGTAGTCAATTTTTTCTTATCGTTCTCATTCATATTAAAAACTCCTTCTTGATTTTTAAATTCATAAATTAGCTGTGGTTAAAATATAATATAAACAGAGAGGGAGTCAGAAAGCATCTGACGTTGGTGTTTGTAGTGAATTCACTTTTGAAATCCATAGAATTATCATTACCTAATAGTAGTAATTATTAATTAGTAGTATATCCTAATTAATAATTACTACTATAACATAAATACCATACATTGTCAACAAAAAAAGTTTTATAACCTCCCAAATTACCATAATCGCTTGACAATTCGGAACATAGGATATAAACTATCTTTGTAATTAATGGTAATCGTTGAAAAATGCAAAATATCAGTCAGGACATCCTTTTCCAATAACCAGAAATTCCACCATTTTTAACGGTTATGACGATAATAACAACATGACCGACTTATGTATTATTCCATAAATATTATGAAAAAAAATATTCCTTACAAAGGCAGGATCGGAAACAAGCTTGTCATTACTTTCGTCCTTTTCGTGACGATATTCGTCGGATCCTCAGGCTGGTTTCTTTACAGGTCAGCAAAGAACAGTCTCGATAACGAACTTGGCGGCAGGCTAGTCGCCATTGCTCAAGCAGTTACTACTCAGATTGACGGCGTGTTCATAACTCAGTTATTGCCCGGTGACGAGATTACACTGACCTACGCCAACATTCTGAAAAAACTTAACAACGTCAAGCAAGCTACCGATGTCAAACGATTATATATCTTTAACAAAGACAATAGAAGCCTTGCAGACACAGACGAAACCGTTCCAATAGGCGCCGAATATGTCAAGTTGAGGTTCGATAGATCGGAACTCGAAAGCTTGTGGAACGGTAATTCTGTTCATACCGTGCTTTTCAAGGGTGAAGACGGTACGTATTACAAATCCGGGTATGCGCCTATCATGATAGATGGTTCAGTAGTTGCCGCCGTCGGTGTTGACACAAGTGCGACCATAATGGAAGCCATAAGGACTTTTGGGCGCAGCGTTGTCATTTTCGCTGTCGTCAGCATATTAATGACAATAGCGATTGGATTTATTTTTGCCAGAACTATAACCCGACCCATCGGAAAACTCGTCAAATCTGTTGAGGAGATAGGCATAGGCAACTTTGATAGTGAGATACATATAAATTCAAATGACGAACTCGGCTATCTAGGAAACGCGATGGAGAGCATGAGAAAGGGCATAATAGAGAGAGATAACAGGCTAAAGATGATGCTTGCCAACGTTGCTCACGAGATAAGAAACCCACTCGGTGGGATAGAGATATTCGCTGGTCTCCTCGCCGAAGACTTGCAGGGAACTTCAAAGGATTATGCAGGTAAAATCATAAAAGAGGTTAGAAATCTCAACGAGATTATCACTCAATTCCTCGAATATGCACGACCATCTCTGCCTGTCAAAGAGAGCGTTCAATTAAGCGCTTTGATTGATGACTTATACTTTCTCCTTGCGCCTGAGTTCCAAAAAAAAGGTGCAAAGTTTATATCTGAGCTTAATACCGAAGATACAAAAATTTTCGTTGACCCGAAACAAATAAAAAGGGTATTCATGAATATACTCAAAAACTCGCTTCAAGTTATACCTCTAGGTGGCGAAATAAAACTAAAGAGCGAAACTGACGGCGATATGATCAGTATAATAGTAAGTGATAATGGACACGGCATCCCGCCAGAAAATCTTGAAAAAATCTTTGATCCATTCTTCACCACAAAGGAGAAAGGCGCAGGGCTGGGTTTATCAATAGTGAAAAAACTCATCGAAGATAATAATGGAAAAATTACCGTCAAAAGTGAACAAGGAAAATATACAGCTTTTACAATATCTCTTCCTAAAAGCAAATCGGCAGATTCTTCAAAACTCCCCTCTTGAGAGGGGACGGGGGTGTGTTATTTTGAGCAAAATTTTACTAATAGAAGACGATGAAACGATGCGAGACGGTATGTCACTGATCTTAAAGCGTGCAGGACACGAAGTAGCAGACGTATCCAATGGTCCTGCAGGTATAGAGCTATGCCGAAAAGAAAAATTTGATCTAGTAATCACTGACTACAAAATGGAAGAAATGAACGGCATAGAAGTGCTAGAAAAGGTAAAGTCCATAGATGAAGGCACAGAGGTGCTTATCGTAACAGCCTACGGAACAATAGATTTAGCTGTAGAAGCCATGAGAAAAGGCGCCGCTGACTACATAACCAAACCGTTCACTCCGGGCGAATTCACCATAAGAGTCAAGAAGGTTCTCAAATTCGGAGAAGCACGAAAAGCTGAAGCACGACTTGGTGAGGAAAATAAATACCTGCGCCAAGAAATAGACGTACAATACAATTTCGGCGAGATTGTCGGTGCCTCAGATAAAATGAAAAGCGTATTTGAAAAAATTCAGAAGATTGCCAAAAGCGATTCTTCAGTCATATTATACGGCGAAAGCGGTACAGGCAAAGAGCTTGTAGCAAGGGCTATCCATTTTCACAGCAATCGAAAAGACACTTCATTTGTCAAGGTAAACTGCGGCGCCTTAGCTGAAGGCGTTCTGGAAAGTGAGCTTTTCGGTCACGAGAAAGGCTCTTTCACCGGCGCAATAAAGCGAAAACTTGGCAGGTTTGAACTAGCAAACAAAGGCACTATATTTCTCGACGAGATCGGTGACGTTCCGCTTAGTACGCAGGTGAAACTCCTCCGAGTTTTGCAAGAGAAGGAACTTGAGCGAGTTGGTGGGGAAGAGACTATCACAGTAGACGTACGTGTTATCACCGCAACCAACAAAAACCTGATGAAAATGGTAGAAGAAAACAAATTCAGGGAAGATTTATTCTACCGATTGCAGGTCATACCCATTGATCTTCCGCCTTTAAGGGATAGAACAAGTGACATTCCTATGTTGGTAGAGCATTTCCTCGAAAAAAAAGCCGCACAACTCAACAAAAAACGTCCCCGTATGAACGAAAATGCCGTAAGAGAATTGCTGAACTACTACTGGCCCGGCAACGTCCGTGAGCTTGAAAACGTAATAGAGCGGGCAGTAGTGTTATGTGAGGGTGAAGAGATCGGGCTGAACGATCTACCCATACTATTAGGCGATCCGAGTAAAATGTCCCTGAGCCTGCCAAGAGAGGATCTACCATTAGATCAAGCATTGGAAGACCTTGAGCGTCAATTAATCGGAAGGGCATTAGAAAAATCCAAAGGCGTAAAAACCGAAGCCGCAAGAATATTAGGCTTGAAAACCAGCGCCTTATATTATAAACTTGAAAAGTACAACATGATCTGAGGATTCGTCTTGTTTTATTCCCCACAACTAAAGTATTTGCTTAAATATTGACATTCCTCATAAAAAGCCATACAATAGTCTTTGAAAATCAGTGCTAATAATGAAAGCAAGACTTATCCTGATAAAATGAACCGCATAAGGGGAATTCATGAGCAGAAAAATTCTATATATATTTCCACATCCTGATGACGAATCCTTTGGTCCAGCGGCTGCGATTCATTCTCAAATTGAGAAGGGACACGAAGTTTATCTGTTGACTCTGACTAAGGGTGACGCAACACAACAAAGATATAAACTGGGAGTATCTGTGGCAGAAATGGGTGAGATTCGGCATCGGGAAATGTTGGATGTTGAAAAAGTACTCGGTCTTAGCGGAATGAAAGTCCTTGATTTTCCAGATAGTGGGCTGAAAGAACTCGATAATAGAATTCTTGAGCAAGTGGTACGGAAACATATCGAGGAAATAATACCCGATATTGTCGTCACATATCCGGTACATGGTGTAAGCGGTTTCCACGACCATCTTGTTACTCATGCAGTAGTTAAAAGAGTCTACATAGAATTAAAGGATTCCGGGGCTGATTTTCTCAAGCGCCTGGCTTTTTGGACCTTGCCTGACAGTGGTAAACCAACATGGATATCCGATGACATGCCAAGACTTAAAATGACAGAAGAAGCCCTAATTGATTGTATTGTTCTTTTGCAAGACGACGACATTCTTGCAATGAAAAATTCGCTTAACTGTTATGTCACTTATAAGGAGACAATAGAAAGAAGTGGTGTTATAGAAAAGATAGGCAACAAGGCTTATTTTGAAATCTTTGCTGAAGACTTTAAGCCTGTTCTGGATGATTTGACTGACTTTAACCAATATAACAAAGGAAATTCACAATGATTAAACTCGGTATAATTTCTGCCGCTACTTATGGTGCTACATATCGAGGGAAAGATGTGCCTCGTACACCAGGGTCATTTCATGGTACGGCTTTCTCTTCTACATTTAACGGTTTTGATGCGGTAAAGGCGAAGCAGTGGGAATGGACGTTCGCCAGTGGAGAAAAGCGCATCGAGGGAGCGCAAATAGTCAAAGTCTGGGATCCACATAAGGAATGGGCAGAACGCCTTGCGGAAGTTTGCTACATCTCCAAAGTGTGCGATACGCCGGAAGATTGCGCCGACGATGTAGACGGTGTGATTATAGTGGATGATGGTTCTGGTAGACAATCTGAATACGCAGAATATCCGCTGCGTCATGGAGTGCCGACCTTTTGCGACAAGCCGCTAGCGATGACCGCCCATCGTGCCAAAGCGATAGCTGACCTTGTCAGAGAAACAGGTACGCTTTTCATGTCTGCAAGCTCATTACGCTTTGTTCCCGACATCATCGCTTTAAAGAATGAGATTCATAATTTGGGAGATGTGAATCTGGCGACAGCCGTTTGTGGTAATGAACTGGTTTACTATGGTATACATGCCCTTTCTATGTATTATGGCATTTTTGGCGGTGGTGCAGTCTCATGCCTGAATGTGGGCAAGCCAGATCGCAACATTGTACGTGTACGCTTTAAAAATGAGCGTGACCTTGTGTTGATTGTTGCAGAATCTGAATATATGCAAGCGGGCTATCAAATTAACGTATATGGAACTAAGGGATGGCGGTCTTTGATGCCAAATCTTGCAGACCTATATTATTACTTACTAGAGCGTTTCATACATACGCTGAGAACCGGCGAGGAGAGCGTTCCGGTTGAGGAGGAAGTCGAAGTGATAGCAGTGCTGGAAGCGGGAAAACGATCTATCTCTGAGCATCGAGAGGTGACTGTAGCTGAAGTATTGCAATGAATCGCATCGCGCTGATACTACTTGGTCAACCACCACGCATGTAGCTAAAAAACTCGTATAACTATATACATTCAGAAAAAGAATTTTAAACACGAATTATACGAATTTTTCTTATTTCTATTCGTGTAATTCGCTCATTTGTGTAATTCGTGATTATTCCGTTTTAAAAACATTATCTGAACATATATAGAACGAGACTCGTAAGGTATAAATCATGAAAAAGATTGAAGCATTTGAAGATTTACAAAACCCCCCAGAATGGGCGCTATTGGAACGTGAACTGATTGGCAAGATCAATAGTGCTGCACCGAAAGTTCTGGAAAAGTATACGAGAGATGATGGAACACTCCTATGGCCTACAAGCCCAGACTTTCAGAGCATTGATGGTCTTGATGACTGTTATGAGAGTTTTCACAACTGGGCATTATTTTACATGCTTGGTGGTGATGATTGGTTTCTCACCAATGCGCAACGTGAGTTTGACGTTATTACTGACTATATGGCAAAATTCGACACCGGGTATGGCTACCTGATGGTAATCAAGGAGTATCAGCCTAGCTATGACTGGTTTCATCAAAGCGAAGGGAACTACCTTTTCTATATGCTCTGTATGGCTGATCCAGCAAATCAAAAAAATGTTGATCGTGCAGTAAGGTTTGCCGGATTCTTTATGGATGAGGACCCTGATGCACAGAACTATGACCCAAAGCACAGAGTTATCAAATGCGCAATGAATGGCAGTAAAGGACCAGCTTTTTGGATTTTTACTGGAGGTCCACATTACCCCTGGGACGGCTACAATATGCCATTTTATGATCTGCCGGGCTGTATAAACCACGAAGCAGTCAGAGCAGATCACAATCTTGCTAAGTTACTCGGTAAAGCTATGAGCAAACGGCAGGGAAAGGGCGATGCGGTTGTCAATTTATGTTCAACCAGCCTTGCCACTAATGCCTATCTGCTCACAGGTGAAGAGAAATATAAGCTGTGGGTTATGGAATACGTTGAAGCATGGATGGATCGGACATTACAAAACAACGGGATTGTTCCTGATAACATAGGCTTATCCGGCAAGATAGGCGAGTATATAGATGGTAAATGGTACGGCTCATATTATGGCTGGACATGGCCTCATGGCTGGCACAGCGTTGGTCAGGCTATCGGGATTGCAGGACAGAATACCGCAATTCTGACACAAGACTTGGGCTACATGGAATTTCCTCGCTCACAGATCAACCTTCTGATAAACAACGGCATTGAAAGTGAAGATCGTATTTATGTGCCATATAAATACGGTGATTCGGGGAAGGTCAGCTATTTTCCACCTGTGTGGATCCCATATATACTTAAAAATGAGGATGGTACAGCACTACAAAAAGATGGATGGTTTGAGTTTATGCCTATGCACCCCTCAGACGTTGCGCAACTGTGGTCAGTCACGATGGATCCAGATGATCTACACATTTCAGAACAGATAAGCGCAAAGTCAGGATCAAAGTTTGACATCAGGGCATGGCATCACACCAAAGATCAGGGTGGGCATGATGGGGCATGGCTTGCGTATATGCGCGGGGAGTTTCCTGATTATCCAGAGACGATCCTCAAGCATAGCATCTCACAGGTCGAATCACGAGTTGCTTTCATGGAATCTGATATAGACGACCCCAAAAGGTATGGCGACAGCTATTTTCAGCGGCGCAATCCTGTTACCTGTGAGGGATTAGTACAATTGACTCTTGGAGCGCCGCTTCCACATTACAATGGCGGGTTACTCATAACCCGATTGCGATACTTCGATGCCCAACGTAAACGACCGGGACTTCCGCTAGATATAGGGGCATTGGTTTCTAGTATGACAGATGACCGAACCGAATTACAACTGGTCAACCTAAGCAGAACAGAAGACAGAGATGTGATCATTCAGGCGGGGGCAATGGGTGAGCATAATTTCACAAAAGTTAGTTTTAATGATGGTACAAATATTAGAACTGTCGAAGTAAAAGAAAAATATGTGCAAATCCACCTCTCACCATTTACAAAGATAACACTCCATTTGAATATGAAACGTTTTATTAATAATCCTTCATATAATATCCCATAGTAAATCTTGGATGGTTCATTTTTCTTTATATTTAAAGAACAGAGGGTTTAACAATGATCTCAATGACTCACGACCTGATTGAAATGGCACTGCGAGAGGATATCGGCACTGGAGATATAACATCCGAATCTATCATCCCTGATGACGTAATGGCAAAGGCTGTAATAAAATCAAAAGACGATGGCATTATCGCTGGACTTGACGTCGCTGGCGAAGTCTTTCGGGCGCTAGGCCCGTCAGTTGATTACAAGAAAATGGTTTCAGACGGAGATGAGATCACAAAGGGACAGGAAATTGCTACTGCGGATGGTAAGGCACGATCCCTGTTGACTGCTGAACGAACAGTTCTAAACTTCCTCCAAAGATTGTCAGGTATTGCAACGACAACCTCGAAATACGTCAAAGCTATTTCAGGTTATCATGCGCAGATAATTGATACCCGAAAGACTACGCCCGGATGGCGCGCTCTCGAAAAATACGCAGTTCGTGTTGGTGGAGGACGTAACCATCGCTTTGGATTATATGACGCCGTGCTTATCAAAGACAACCACATAGCAGTCGCCAGATCAATAATAAAAGCTGTTGCTAAGGCAAGAGAAAGGATACCGCACACCATGAAAATCGAGGTTGAAACAGAAACACTCGATCAGGTACTTGAAGCCATCGAATCCAAAGCTGACATAATCATGCTGGACAACATGAGTCTGGAGATGATGGCTGATGCTGTCAAGCTAATTGCTGGAAAAGCGATTGTTGAAGCCTCCGGCGGGATCAGATTCGACAGTATTATTGACGTAGCAAAAACGGGAGTAGACCTAATCTCTGCTGGCGCATTAACCAATTCCGCCGTACCGCTTGATATAAGCATGGATATAATACCAATTTCAAAAAATCATAGTGCATTATTTTTTATATAAACACTAAGCCGCATAGACACAAAGATCACGAAGGAAAAAAAATTAATGCTCAACTTAGTGTTCTTTGAATCTTAGTGTCTTTGTGTTTATTCTTCTATCTAATGCACTGTTATATCATTTTCAGAAAACCATTGTGCATTACAAAAATTGTAGAGGCACGTTGCAACGTGCTTCTACGAAATATAATCATTAACATTATGCACAAAAATAAAATGAAAATGGTATTATTTATAGAAAATGGTATAACTTCATTATTTTAAGATATTTGCATATATATAGGTTTTTAATACACCCTTTAATCCCTGGAATTGAAGGGTGTATTTCTTATCAAGGCGGGATTTAAAGACTTGATTATAGGACAAAAAACTAATACTGTCTATCATTATTATACGATTTCTCAGGATGATAGTCTCTGGCAGAGAAATAGTCAGGGTCGCCATCAATCGGCAACTCTTTACCCAGATATTCGGCAATCTGAGCAAACATAGAGGTAGAGCTTATCATATATTCATTACCTTCTTCATCTGTTATAACAGCAGGTGGACGAAGTATTTTTCCAAAATTATTAATTAGCTCTGAGTTTATTTCATCGAGACGTTTTTCTGATTCAGGGTCTTCGCTTTTCTCTCCTGTCCACGTATTTACAAGTGATGACTCCAATTCAATATATTCAGGTAGTACAAAAGCTAACTTGGCGTATAATATTGCTTTCTTTTGTATATCAGGTGTTAGTGTTTTCGTTTCTTTAATCGTAATATCTGGTTGATTTAATATTGATTGAATTTCATCTCTCATCTGTTCTTCTGGTTTTTGTGAATCTAACCAGGCAAGAGCTTTATTTATTTGTATCTTGTTTTGTAATTCCTTCTTTTGTGTAGATGTCAAGTTACCAGAATAAACTTCTCCTTTATGGATGGGTTCCTTATGAATACTATTAGATGATGAATATGTTGCTTGCTCAGTCGTTATATTTGGTGTTTTATGCGTAACATTCCATACCAGAACACCTGTTCCACCCAATGCAAACGATGACGCAATTGCAATGACAGCAAATTTAATGTTTACAGTAAATATCAAGGTAGTCACTCCTCTCAACAGTAATCAGTGAACAGTGGCGATCAGTAATAGGTAAAACGACTGTTATGGTATACCCATCACTCATTTCTCTTTACTCATTGCTCTTTTAGACGTTGGTTTGAAGTAAAAAGTTCGATATTTTTATAGATTAGCGATGAAGATGCCCGCTTCTTTTTTCGCCACGAAGATTACACTCGATCCATACCTGAGTATACGGTTCTTCGATGATCTCTAAGATTGAGTGTTCATCACCTTTATGTGTGCATACAATATCACCGGGTTCGACTATGTACTCATTTCCTTCCGTCATAACTTTTGCTTTGCCTTTAATCGCAAACCAGAATTCCTCTGCGTCGTGATAATGCAGTTCCACAGGCGGAGATGATTTATCACGAGTTGAGCATCCCATAGCGTTGATTCCACCAGCAATTTTCGCCCATTCTGGCACACGGTCTGTTCCAAAATCTTTTTGTTTTATGATAGGCATACATAACTCCTTCGCTTTTTTATGTAAAGCACTGGTCACTGTTAAAAGGGTATTTCAAGACTTGCTTTGTACCACCTGTTGCTGTCTCTTTGCTTTCTATAATTCCACTGTTTGTTTTAAACCATTCGGGCTTTTGTTTACCACGTATATTCCCACAGCTACTAATAAGGCGCCTGCTAACAGGTAAATTGTTATAGCCTCGTGCAGTATAAGAGCACTTGAGCCTATGCCAAAAAGAGGAGTAGCAAAAAGAAACGCTGATATTTTACTAGCATTATATCTACTTAACAACGTTGTCCATATTATGAATGCAACGCTGGCAACAAGCCCGCCTTGATACAAAAGAGCGATAATCAGTTCTGGTGTTAATGCGTACCGAGCAGACCTTTCAAATATCAGGCTAAGTCCGAAAAATGGCACTAATCCAAAAACCATCTGCCATATAAGTATCTTGTATACACCTATTCTCTGCATCAGTTTTTTGGTATATATCGTTAGTATACTAAAAAGAAACCCGCTTGAGAGCATAATTACATCGCCTAATAAGTGTGGTTCACTTGCTTTTATCTTATCACGAAATACTACATAGATACCAAGCGACGCAAGGATAAACCCGATCACCTTTCTTATACTCAATTTATCATTTGGAATAAAGAAATGCGCAAGTATAGCAATAATAAAAGGGTTTATGTTTATAAGAACTGACGAACGGCCCGCTGTTGTATATTTTGTTCCAAGATTAAAAGTGCATATCTGTGCGGCAAATAATATGGATAGAATTATTAAACTAAAAACATCCTGTTTGTTTATTTTAACATCAATATTTTTGTATTTACTCCAGAACCAGATAATCAAAACGCCAAGTGCGAATCTTAATCCTGCAAGCATAAACGGCGGCATGTCTCTCAAAGCCACCTTCATCGCCACCGCATTACCACCCCACAAGCAAGCAACGATAAGCACAAGCGATAGCACTTTTGGAGTTATATTATTTTTAGACTCATTGGCACTATGATTCATAAATACTGATTATATAACAAACTGCACGATTTGTCCAGATAATACTTTTGTCATAAAAGAAAAATAAACACAGGGAAAGAGGATTAAAGATTAAAGATTAAAGATTGAAGATTGAAGATTCGGAAATCAATTATAATCCTCAATCTGTAATCCGTAATCTGTAATCTTTTAATTTCTGTGTGAATCTGTGTTCATCCGTGGTTTAATTCCTAATTGACTTCAAAAGCATTGCCTTATTTATGAACTATGTCTAATCAACCATTATTAGCTATTAACCAAACGTGGCAACGGGTTCTGGCAATTCTCGCTTTATTTCATCCAGACGATACCCAAATCCATAACCCTTAATCGTGGAAAGGTCAACCATGCCATTCCTTCTTTTGTAGACACCGGGATGGACTTTTTCTTCTTGCAGTGATGCGTCGGGATAGAATTGCATACTGTTAGTCTCAACGCCCATTATAGTTCCAGCATAAGCGGCAAGCAACACGTGAGGTATCTGCGCAAGCATTGGATTTGTTAAATCCTGAACCATGAGCGTCATACCGTGAGCTTTTGCCCAGCACAGGCTTAATAATGCTCCTGTCTGTGTTTTACAGGTTTTCAGTGCAACACCTGTCCAACCAAGTTCTCTACCAAGCTTTATCAGATACCAGTCGTGTGCGCTTTCGTCCATAAATAGCGGTTTTCGTGCAGAAACGCTGTGAACATCAATTTTATTCTGCTCAAGATCGTATGGAAAAGGTTGCTCAACGTAAAGGATCATACCGTATATGCGAGGATATTCCATTATAAGCCGATCCAGAATGTTATTGACGTAATCGGGGTCTGTCACCGTGCAATTAAAGTCGCTCGTAAGCCAGTAAACGTCATTCTCTAATGCGATCTTACCTACTTTTACAAGGCGGTCATAGTCCCAAACGGGATCATCGCCACGAAGTTTGACTTTAAGGCATTTTAAGCCATCACGCTGTATCCAATCAGGCAATAAGACGGGATAACCGTCATTTGGCTCCGTTCCCGTGAGTTCTTCTTTATCTATCAAATCTTTTCCGCCTACGAGATGCCAAGCAGGCATTTTATCTGCTCTTGGAAAAACGAGAAAATTCTCAGGATATTTGCCAGCGAAAGAAACAGTAGTTTTCTCAGCAGATGTTATGAAATGAGACAGATCCGCATTCATAAAGGTTGCATTGTAAGTCTCGTATATAGGCGCCTGATGCAACCGGCCATAGGCATCGTGCAAGGCGATATCAAAAGCTGATGCGCAAACAAGCGCCGCAAGCCAGGGCATTGGTTCTGAAGTCATTTTTCTGTTATTCATATCATCCAGAAGCTCAGGCAATCGTTTAATCAAGAATTCGTGTCCCACTTCGATAGGATGGCCGTATTCCTTAAACTCTGACCATGCCTCTGCAATTTCAATACAAAACAGTTTTAATGCCTCGTTCCGCTCTGCATAAGTTATTGTGCTTGGCCAGACCCACTGCACACTTAAAGGTGTTTCCCCCCAACCTTCAGCAGAACGCCCATCTTTACCTTCAACTCTCATGAGGACACGAGCGCAGGTTACAGACGTCAGCGTTTCAGGTCCGAACTTCAAAGGCACTCTCGTCTCAACGGGTAGAAAATAAAGCGATGTATCTCTTGGACGTACATCCGTATTTTTTGCCATATCGCAACTCCTTGCTTAAAAGTACATTGCTATTTGACCTTTTATATCTTTTCAACTTCCCAGAGATTCTCAAGTAGATAAACCTAGTAATATCAAGGGTTTGTGAATGATTGCCCTTGTTACCCAATGGGATAACCATAAGGAGATGAAATGAATAACCTATTGGACAGGTTTCTCAAATTCACTAATACATTTTACTCCATGTTTACTGTCAAAAGCAAGGTGAAAGATGATAGACCAAGCATAAACTTCTTGCCCACAGCATTTTTCAATGAAAAAACACGAAGACACTAAGAAACACAAAGGATTTAAAAGTTTAAGGCTAAAAGTTGAAAAGTTTGAATATTGCTTTCAACCTCAAACATTTAATTTTTAACTCATAATTCTGGCTCTTTGGTAATTAATACCATTTCCATTATTTATTTGTGCATAATTCAACAATATATCAGATGTAGGTTGGATTGAGGAACGAAATCCAACTACTGCAAGAATGCGCAATCAATAAATAGAATTGGTATAATGGGGAAACTCATGTTTATAATGGATTCCCGTTTTCACGGGAATGACAAAATATAGGCATGTCATTCCCGTCCCCATGAAAATGGGGAAAGTGGGAATCCATTCTACGCAAGAATCATTCCCCCGATAAATACCAAAGAACCGAAATAATTAAGAAAAAAGGGATTGACAATCTGATTATTATAGGTAAAATATAAGTATCTGCTGGATAATAATTAAGTTGTATCAATGAAGAAAAAATAGGAGTAGTATCAAAATGAATCTTGATGTTCAAAAATTTCTTACAGAGTCACCTTTTTTGGCTATACTCATTGTTTTCATAGCCGGAGCGATCGCTTCTTTAAGTTCCTGCACAATTATAAGGATACCAATAGTCTTTGGGTATATTGCTGGTTCTTCTAATTCCAAAAGAAGAGCCACTTTTCTGCTGATTTTCTTTGTATTAGGGCTAATTCTCAGCTATACTGTTCTTGGAGTCTTATTGGGAGTGGCTGGTAATTTTACTTCAAAGCTTATCAACATAAGCAAATATATCTTCTGGATAATTGGAGGGCTGTTGATAGTCGCAGGGGTATTTATTGTCGGTTTATTCAGAATGAGATTCCTTAATTTTCATACTCACATTAGCAATAGATTCAAGAATACAAATCTATTCGGTGCGTTCATTTTCGGTATAGCCCTTGCGCTTCTGGAGATGCCATCCTGTCCCGCTTGCGCCCCAGTGCTTCTGATAATTGCAAGTACTGTATTTGTAAGTGGGTCATACCATTATGCTATACTGGCGTTTATAAGCTTTGCCATAGGCCAAAGCCTTCCCACACTATTGATAGGCACATCAACATCGCTTGTGAAATATTTAACGCCTAAAATAGAAAAGTTTGAGACATACATCCGGCTTGTAGCCGGAAATATTCTTATAGTTCTTGGCGTTTACTTTGTTATAATAGCCTAAATCAAAATATAGGAGAATTCTCTATGGAAGAAAACCACATACATTCCGATGAGTGTCATGATCATGATCATGATCATGATCACGAACATGGAAACGAAATTAAACTAACATATAAATGGATATTCACGTTACTATTTGTTCCACTGTGTTTCTTTCTTATGAAACCATATATAGCTAAACAGATAAGCTATAGAGGATTTACTTACGTGGGAAACAACGTATATGGGAAAGCCATAGAGGAGTATAAGAAGGCGATATTTCTCAATAATAAAGACCTTAAATCAATTAATTGGCTGGCATACTGTTACAAGATGCAGAATGATCAGGAAAATGCTATAAAAACCTACAATAAGATTTTAGCAATGGACCCGGAGAATAGAATTGCACTGCTCAATCTTGGTCTTGTGCTTGGACTGAACGGAAAGCGTGAGGAAGCTATTGCATACTTTGAAAAAGTAAGGAAGTTAGGACCTAAAAATGAAGAATTAAGTGCAATAAATACAGGCGACCCTTACCAATCAGCATTGAGTTTGCTATCAAATTACTATGATAATATTGGAAATCCCAATAAAGCAAGGGATATTTTATTGGAACTTGTCAAATACTATCCCAATGATAAAGAGGCAAAAAAGAAACTAAATGAAATTGAAACAAGGTTAAATGGGTTAAAATCTATCAAATAAAGAAACTTGAAAGTGTTGAACTTAGATGTTAGTTGATACAAAGTTTGCCGATATCTAATATCTAAATTTCTGATCGGAAGATTAAGTCAAAGAAGGTGGCAAAATGTTCAGTAGAATGATACTAATATCCCTAATTATCAGTATATTTTTTGTGAGTAGTGTTTTTTCGGCAGATCAAAGCAAAAAACTCGATGTGCTATGTTCATTCCATCCTATATACGTTTTCACCCAGAATATAACTGCTAACAGCAAAAATGTTACTGTGGAATGTCTTCTCCCGCAGAATATTGGTCCTCATGATTATGCACTCACACCGGGAGATATGAAGAAAATTGCCAAAGCGGATATTTTCATCATAAATGGTCTGAACGTAGAGGAATTTCTTGGGAAAACCATAAACGAGGCAAATCCAAAACTAAAGATAATTGATACTTCAAAAGGTATCAAGCTTATACCAACTCGTGGGGCAGAGAAAGAGGCAGAAAAAGAAGAACATCATGGTGCGTATAACCCACATATATGGGCAAGTCCAAAGTCTGCAATAATTCAGGTACAAAATATCCAGAAGGCTTTATCTACCGTTGACCCCCAGAATTCGGCTTTATACAAAGCCAATGCCGACAAATACGTTGCTAAACTACAAGCAATCGTTAATGATCTGACAAAGTCTTCAAAGACATTCAAAAATCGCAAGATTGTGACTTTTCATGACGCATTCGACTACTTTGCGAGGGATTTCGGTCTTGAGATAGTTGGCGTTATTGAGGTTGTTCCCGAACAGGAACCTTCAGCAGGGGAATTGGCAGATATGGTAAAAACGGTAAAGTCATCGGGAGCGTCGGCGGTTTTCTCTGAGCCTCAGTATCAGGGTAAGGTTGCAGTTGTTCTTGCAAAAGAAGCCAATGTCCCTGTGTATCAGCTTGATCCTGTCGAAACTGGAGATGACAAACCTAACGCCTACGAAAAGGCTATGCAAAAAAATCTCGAAGTACTTAAGAAAGCCCTTGGAGGCGGAAAATGAACAATGAGAGGCACGTTGCGATTGAAATAAAGAATATGGCTGTCCGTCTTGGTGGAACGCAAATCCTTCACGACGTAAACGCGTCTATGATGTGCAACGAGACGACTGCGATCATTGGTCCAAACGGCGCCGGCAAGACAACGTTATTTCTTGCTATCATGAATCTGATATCTTATACCGGCACTATAAAGTTCTGTGAAACGTGCAGTCATGGCAATGGAAAACCGAGAATCGGATATGTTCCACAGCGACTGGATATGGACAGAGGAACACCGATCACCGTACTGGATTTTCTTTCCATTAGTGATCAAAAGCTACCATTATGGCTAGGACATCGCAAAAAAATTACGGAAAAAATAGTATCAGGTCTTGATCGGATCGGCGCATCGCATCTGCTTAAACATCCTCTAGGAAAACTCTCCGGCGGGGAGATGCAGAGAGTTCTATTTGCGATGGCTTTGCTGGATGACCCCGATATTGTTTTACTTGATGAACCTGCGGCGGGTGTAGATGTGGCTGGTGAAGAGCTCTTCTCGGACCTTCTTTACAGCCTTCAAAAAGAAGAAAGATTTACTCTCCTGCTAATAAGTCATGACCTTTCAGTTGTGACAAAACATGCAGACCACGTCATCTGCATGAATAAGACCGTCAAATGCGAAGGAAGAACCGTTGAAGTATTAACGCCTGAGAATTTGATGTCTATATACGGGATACACATAGGTCTATACGAACACAAATCAGATGGTACATGCTCAGTAGATGGGGAATGAAAATATGGATTTTCAAGCAATATATCAGGTTATAGGACAGGTGATCCCGGTCGCATGGCTGGAGCCTACTTTCATGAAAAGAGCGCTTGTGGCAGTGTTAATCATATCGCCGTTATGTGCAGTCATGGGCGTGCTGATGGTCAATTTCCGTATGTCCTTTTTCTCCGATGCTATAAGCCACTCCGCTTTTACAGGCATTGCTCTAGGTGTGCTTTTTAACTTCAATCCCTATATCAGCATGGTAATCTTTGGCGCATTGGTTGGGGTCGGTATAACAAGGGTAAAGCGCGGAACAGAACTATCTGTGGATGCCATCATCGGGGTGTTTTTCTCTGCCGCTGTTGCATTGGGCATCGCCATCGTCAGTGCAAAGAAGGGGTTGACTCGAAATCTGAATTCATTCCTTTATGGCGATATACTAGCGATCAGTGATTCCGAAATACTGTGGTTTCTTGGGTTTCTCGTTTTGATAGTCCTTTTCCTGCTTTATAGTTTCAACAAGCTGATGCTCATAGGCATTAATGACCGTATTGCAAAGGTCAAAGGCATAGACATCATATCTTATGATTATATTTTTGCAATTCTTCTGGCTTTGACGATCACGTTCAGCATCAAAGCGATAGGGATACTTTTGGTTACGGCAATGTTGATTGTCCCTGCATCGGCTGGCAGAAACCTTGCCCGAAGTGCGATAGGTATGTTCTGGTATTCTGTAATAATCTCCCTGCTTTCAGGCGTCTCCGGACTAGCTACATCCTATTATCTGGATTCGGCTACCGGGGCAACGATAATACTTTTTGCTGTCGTATGCTTCATTCTAACCCAGGTTGTCAGATTTATAAGAGATAAACTGACCGTACGTATAAAGGATGCGGGATGAATAATATCAGTTCCCAAAAATTATAGTGCATTAATAGGCATGGTTCATAGTTAAGGTAACTATTTTTTTAATCACGAATGACACGAATAAGAACGAATTTCACGAATTAAGAAGACCTATGGGAATATAAGGGAGATAGCCATGAGTGTTCGTATAGCTTACATCGGTGCTGGTAGTTTTACAAACCAGTGTATGTTTCCGCAACTTTTCATACATGACCTTGAACTTACCGCTATTTGTGACCTTGATGAAGGAAAAGCTTTGTTGGCACAAAAACGCTATGGATTCAAGAAAGTATATACAGACTTTCGTAAGATGCTGGAAGTAGAGAATCCGCAAGCTGTTTTTTGCGTAGGTGGTCCGAAGGTACATTATTCGGTTGGTATGGAAGTGCTGGAGATGGGGTTCTCTTTATACGTCCAGAAATCACCTGCCCCAAGCAGTGTTGCTACAAAAGAGATGGCAGAGCTTTCTGCAAAAAAAGGTGTAGTCTGTCATGTGGGGTTCAATCTGCGTCACTCTACTGCCGCATATCAGGCAAAAGCAATTCTACAGAACAATGAGTTTGGAAACCCGTTGATGGGAATTTTCCGCTATGGGCTGACTTCCGGGGCGACGATGACTGATGTTGTAATGGATCAACACTGTCATCTGTTTGATCTCACCAGATTCCTAATGGGAGATATAAAGACGGTAAAGGCTATAAAATCAGGAACTCAGAATGCCAGAGATTATGTTGTCGCTGTAGAGTTTCAGTCAGGAGCGGTTGGAACATTGAATTTTACATCAGGACAGATCATAGATAAGGAGTTTATCTATTTTGAGATCACAGGTAATGGCACATTCTTATACAGCCATGGATGTGCTAACTTGAGATGGTGCAGAGCTACCAAGGGAGCTTGGTGGAAAGAACCGCAATCTGATTACGTTTTTGAACGTGGGATGTACGGCGGACAGTTAATGCTGGAAACACTAGGCTATGTGGGTGATGTTGCCAATTTCATCTCAGCGGTGAAAGGCGAGGTAGAGGACTTGTCTCCTATTAGCAGTGCTGTAAGCACGATGGAATTATGTGAGGAAATTCTTAGACAAATAGAGCCGACGTAATTCTGTTTGTGCCATAAAAAGATGCTACTGGCAGAATATGTCTTTCCAATCAATATTCAGAGAACCTTCTAAGTTCACAATAGGTCGTTGAATGGCTAGTTGCAGAATATAATGGACAACCAATTGTAAACCTCATTCAGCATAAAACTCTATCAGATCAAGTCATATACTCTATAAGGGAAAATCATTTCGTGCTGTAAATCTTTTCAATCAAAAAGAGATAAATGGAGAGCTTATCCTAGAGCCGCTTAACTCGGTCATATTAGCTGAAAAAAAGAGATAGCATGGCCTAGACTGAATCCCAAGAACGTAATGTTATACGTGAGTTAACGCAACAAATAGCGAAACTTGCCTATGGAGATGATTTATGAATGAAAAAACTATATATCGGTATCTATTAGCTCTACCCCGCGGCAATAAAGAAGTCTTACTTTCCTGGCGGCTTCTTGAAGTGGATGCACCTGATACCCCGTTTCACGTAGAGCGTCAGGAAAACGGTATCTGGAAATGCCTTACCTCTACCCCGATTACTGACTCCACTAGCTTTCTGGACAAGACACCTTTTGATGCTGTATATGAGTATAGGGTCGTTGCAGTTAAGGGCAGTGGCAATGAAATATCAGATTCAGTTAGTGTGGATTCTGGTGCTGAAGCAACTATCTGTGCCATGGACTTTCCACTTCCTGTTCCAGCAACAAATATTCAGCATATTGTCGCCGGCGATATGCTCAATAACCATCGCATGGGCTACGTTTTGCGAGGCATTCGTAATAACACTGTCTGGATGTTTGCATATAGCCATGAAGGAAAATCCCTTTGGGAAATTGATACCAGACTGCCTGCAAGCGGCGGCTGGGATGGCAGCGCCCTTCACGTTCCTTTTTTATGCTGGGATGTGAATTGCGATGGTCGAACTGAGGTGGCTTTTCACAGTTTTAAGGATTTGTTTCCGACTGAAATGTATGATAAGGGTGTTTCAGGTGAATTTCTAACTGTGGTGGATTCCGAAACAGGTAATTTGGTTCGGGAAACGCCATGGCCCGGAGTTAAGCCAAGGATTATGATGACTGTTGGGCATCTTCAAGGGATTGATAAACCAGCCAGCCTGGTGATTCTTGATGGGACATACGCCAGTGATGGCTACGTTTTGCTTACAGCAATAAATGGGAAGACAGGGAAAACCGACTGGCAAGTTAAGCAGAAACGTCCTGCTGGGCACAACCTTGACATTGGAGACATAGACGAAGATGGTATACAGGAGGTAATCTGCGGAGGTGTTTGCTATAATGGCGATGGCACTGTTCGTTGGGAAGCAGAACCATTTGGTCATACTGACATATCCAAACCAGCAAGGATCGATCCCGGTCGCAAAGGTTTGCAGATATGGTATGCAGTAGAAAGCAATAATCCCGGTGTATATCTTGTTGATAGAGATGGAAGGACTATTTTCAAAGAGGCTTTCCGTCATGCCCATTATGGATGGATTGCCAGACATACGATTGAAGTGCATGGTCTTCAACCGCATACAGCGGAGGATAGCAGAAGTAGCGAACAGGATCACTTCCCAATTTTCATCCCGGATGGTTCACATTGGTTGAATCTGACAGACTGGCAGAGGAAAAACTTCGTGCCTGTTCACTGGGATGAAGGACCTGAGGTCGTGTTTGCTATACGCAAAGAGAATAAGCGGATTGTGCGTTTGAATAAAAATGGAGATACGGAGGATGTGTTGGAAGGCAATCTGCCGGAAGGTGGCGTATATGGACGAAATTTGCTTTGCGCTGACATAATCGGCGATTTTCGCGAGAATATTGTCACTGTGGATTTGGAGCATGACCTGCTTATGGTTCTGGCAAATCCGACCATAGCGAAAAAACGGGGTTATTCTCCATATACTGACTTTGAATATCGCCATGATCGTAGTCAACACGGCTCTGGGTACTATATTTACCTGTCTCCGCCGGATACTGTCGTCTGAATTGGCAAGTGGCAGGGAGACAGGACGGAATTTCTCAACATCACTCGGAGCCTTTCAACCAACGTTTCAAGGCTACAATGGCGGGGATATGGCGGATCTCAAAACGGATTTGTAGCGAATCTTTCGGGCAAAATTCCAGTTGAGCAGAAAGAAAAGCTGGGTGACTAAGACAGATGCCTGTTATACAAGGAGTTAGGTTATGTTATACAATGGATTCATGGCAGTTGCGTTGACTACATTTATGGCTTTAAGCCTTGCTTCAGAAAACAAGGCGGAATCGCAATCGGGTCAGACAGATCAGGCAATTGCTCAATTATTATCAGGGAATTTTCGCTGGAGTATCAGCCAACCATTGGTAGCGCCGACGGAACGACCAGATGATCCATGCCGCTCGATCAAGGACCCATCAATAGTGTTTTATCAGGGACGATGGCATCTATTCTGCACTATTCGCAGTCAGAAACGCACCCATCAGATTGAATATCTTTCATTTACCGATTGGAAAGATGCCAATTCTGCCGAAAGGCGCATACTCAAAATGCACAATGGGTATTTCTGCGCTCCGCAGGTGTTTTATTTCACACCCCACAAAAAATGGTATCTTATATGCCAAGCCAGTGACAAGTCATGGCAACCTGAATACCAGCCAGCTTACTCAACAGCCACTGATATTGCCGATCCGGACTCATGGACTCCGCTTATTCCGTTAGGGGCAAAGCAGGCAGATGGTAAGACTGGACTCGATTTCTGGATCATCTGTGACAAAACAAAGGCACATTTATTCTTTACTACCCTTGATGGACGAATGTGGCGAGAAGAGACCAAAATAGAAGATTTCCCGACTGGTTGGTCAGAGCCATCTTTGGCAATTGCAGGTGATATATTTGAGGCAAGCCATACATATAAACTCAAGGGATTGGATAAATACATGACATTAGTGGAATCGCAAGGTGGTCATGGTTGGCGGTATTATAAAGCATATCTGGCAGACCAACTTGATGGAAAGTGGACACCGTTAGCAGACACAAAAGATAAGTCTTTCGCCAGTATGGCGAATACACAGCCGACTGGACCTCGTTGGACTGACACCATCAGTCATGGCGAGTTACTACGGGTTGGATATGACCAAACTCTTGAGGTTGATCCTGCCAATCCAGAATTCCTGTTTCAAGGCGTCAGCGATAAAGATAAAGAAGGAAAACCTTATGGTGAGATACCATGGCGACTAGGGCTTCTCCCATGGTTAAGCACTGAAACCTCAAAACCTTAGGCATCGCTGATAAACAAAGGGGATAAGGATTATGAGATAGATTTTCAATCAGATTTAGTGGTATTGTTTTGGAAAATGTCCGAACTCATGTCTTAAGATCAGATCTGGAGATAAATTTTGACTGATCATTGAAATATGGCATAAAAATTGGTATTATAAGCATATATATTCCTTAAAAATCTTATAAAACAGGAGGCAATACATTGAGAGCAGTGGGAATAATAGGCTATAAGAAAAGCGGAAAGACCAGTCTTTTGCTAAAACTTGCACGAGAGTTAAATGCTCGTGGATACACTATCTCGTCTTTAAAGCATGTATCCGAAAATATTGATCTTGCTGATACAGATACAGCACTACACAAGCAATTTACCAAACAGACGGCAGCTATTAGCCCTTTTGAATCAGCAGTTTTCTTTTCAGAAAGTAAAAATGTGGAGCAAATGCTTACATTTTTAGAGTCTGATTTTGTCCTTATAGAAGGATTCAAAAAAGAGAATACGTACCCAAAGATTATATGCCTTAAATCAGATGATGATCTTACAACACTGTTGGATGGTTTACAACTATGTGTATGTGGTATAGGGTTGGATCAGAATTTGGACGTTGACGTTCCAATCTTTAATTCAGACAGGGATATTATCAAGATTGCTGATATAGTGGAACAAAAAGCATTCAAACTTCCCAATCTAAACTGCGGTGGATGTGGATACGAAAGCTGTTATATGATGGCTCAGGAGATTATCAAAGGAAATGAAACTGTCAACAATTGCGTTGCTCTGAACACTGATATTAAGATAAAAATAAACAGTCAGACTTTACCATTGAAACCATTTGTGGCAAATTTACTGAAAAATACTATTATTGCAATGCTTTCTTCGCTAAAGGAGTACCGAAACGGCGATATAAATATTCACTTAGAAACAAAAAACACCGATAAGATAATGAATAAATAAGACTATATTATGTCAGTTTTTTGGTAATTCTCTAAATAAAGTGTCAGAAAACAAGCAAACACTCGAATTTTCTTGACTATTCTATGGATTAATGTTAGTATCTATAATGGAGATATATATATAATATTCTCATAACTGCCTGTTCCTTCGACTATAATGTCTATGGAACTATTGCTTAAAGGAAAAGCATTATGGAGAATGTAATTTTTAGATGTTTACAGTGTAACGAAATTTTTTGTCCTACACGTTATGATACTTATCCTTCCTATGACATTGATGTAGGTAATGGTACATTAAAAGAAGTTAAAAGAGACGATTTTAGTGACTTTAAAATTACTCACAAAGGTCACAAGATTGAGGAATTGCAGGTAATCAAAGGTTCATTTTGTAGTCATTACGCGTATTGGGAGCCAGTCAGGGAAGATTATCTTCAGGTTACGGATGGCTTCGAGGTTTATACCATACGGCGCTGGCGTAAACACATAAGTGAACCATTGAAATATCAGATAGTCAATTTTGATATAATACTCGGTAATCCAATACTTGAAATACAATCTTCAGACATAGAGAAACAAATGATGGCTGATACTGATAGATTTATGTTTACCAAAGCAAAAATTAAAAAGTTTGTCAAACTGTTTAAATCTTTTGTTTCACGTCTCAGATTGGATGATGTGTTGGAATGTGGTTTTTCGGTAGACGACCCTATGCTCTCTTATGCGAGATTAAATGACGAAGTTAGAGAAACTTTTTTGGATAATTGCCATTCTAAATTCAATGAAACTGAAATCGAGAACTTACGGGCATTCATAAATGAGAATTCAGAATACGACGATGTGATAAATATACGGTTGTTACGTCCATTCTATTTGAAGCCCGTCAGTAAGAGTTTTAAGATTGATATAGCCTCTATCAGTAGTAATTTAGTAATAGGATAATGCTATAAGAAACCATAGTTTGTGATTTAAATCAAAATTTATAAGAATCCTGTTCCAAACTTTAGTAATTATAGCAGTCAAATAAAAATTTATGGCAACAAAAAGTATTCTGGTAAACTTTAATGGCTGTCCATCTACAGTAGATTCCTTAATGCCTGATAACGGTCTTGCTAATCTTGCTGGAAGTCTTTTGGAAGAAGGGCACAAAACTTACATAATGGATTTTAGTTCGGTTGATATTATCAGGAGGATGATCCCGGATGACATAAGCAAAGAATTGAGTATCATATATGAGGAATCTATGGCAGACTCGAAGGCTAAATCTCAATTTACGAAAAATTCTCTTGGTCATCTGCTGAAACTAGATCAGGAATTAGATGGTCACAAGCAATTAGAATTACTAAAAATAACCAACGAGATATTTGATAAAGCTACTCATATCGGTGCTGATTTTATTGGCTTCAAATTATGGACGGGAGAAGGATTTGAAGGGTCTGTAAAGATAGCAAAAGAAATAAAAAAGAAGTTACCAGATGCTAAATTGTTCGCCGGTGGGCCTCACGTTGATTGGTTCATGGAGAATATTTTTGAATATACAGACGTTTTCGATGCACTGGCTTATGGTGAGGGTGAAGAAACAATAAAACTTCTTTCAGATTATGCAGAGGGCAAGTGTAAGTTATCAGATGTTCCGAATATAATTTATCAGGAAAATGGCAAAATCATCATCACATCTCTGAAAAGAATTGAAGATTTGAATCTGCTTCCGGAGCCTGTTTATGATGAATTGGTCTATCCTGCCATGAAAGGCGACCAGAAGATAAAATTTATAATGATTGACGAAAGCAGGGGATGTCCGAATTCCTGTTATTTTTGTATTCATCCACAGAAAAGCGGAAATAAATGGAGAAGGCGTGACCCGTTTCGCACAATTGACCTGATCGAGAAACTAAGCCATCAGCTAGATACTCATGCTTTCAGGATGGCTGGTTCAAACACTCCACCAAATTTAAGGAAGAAACTGGCACAGGAACTCATAAGACGACAAATAAAGATAGGATACGCCGGTTTTGGTCATGTAAAAGGAAACGAAGATTACGATCTTCTGCATGAGTCTGGTTGTTTGTCTCTTGCTTTTGGGGTAGAGTCCGGCAGTCAGAGAATACTTGATCAGGACATGAATAAAAGGGTTAAAGTAGAGCAAATAATTTCTGCTCTAACAAACTGTAAACATGCAGGCATACTTTCTGTTGCAAGCATAATAGTGCCATGCCCGCATGATAATGATACAACAATTAAAGAGACGCTTGACTTATTGATTAAAACTAGACCCGATTCTGTTACCTTACAACTTCCAGGACTTATACCCGGTGCATATTGGTATAAAAACAAAGAGGATTTTGGATTTGATATTACTAATGATTATATAATTAAATCAATGCTATATAGGATCAAGCTACTTTTACCACCGATGTTGTGGAGGCCACTTCCTTATAAGTTAAATGGTAAAACTCACAGCCAATTGATTGCTATTGCAGAAAGTGTAGCATCAGAATTAGAAAGAAATGATATATTAACGGGAATTGGGGATTTTTTGTTATTGATTGGAAAGTTCATTGGAGTCTCCGCCAAAGAGATGCGCGACTTAAACAGGCGAATGTTTTTTGTCGGGGACCACGTTACGGTAGGGGGTGTCGTAAAATCGTTCAACGACCATAGCCAGGCGTATAGGGGGTAGCTGGAGGTCTAGTTGGAACGACGAGTAGTGATAACTGGTATAGGATTAGTGTCTCCTAATGCTATAGGAAGGGAAGCATTCTGGGAAGCACTGACAGAGGGAAAATCAGGGATCAAGAGAATAACTAGATTTGACGTTAGTTCTTATGCAACTCAGATAGCCGGGGAAATACAGGATTTTGATGCAAGCGATTACATGTCTCCAAAGGATGTAAGAAGAACATCGTTGGCGACTCAGTTTGCTATTGCGGCATCAAAAATGGCTGTATCTGATGCGAAAATTCAGTTCAAAGAAAAAGGCAGACTTGGAGTAGTAATTGGTGTAAGCTCAAGTGCGGCAGACATAATCGAAGCCTATCATGGTGCTTTCTTAGAAAAAGGCGCGTCAAAGATTAATCCATTTGGGGTTACAGCAATTCTCCCAAGCGCTGCTGCAAATAACGTTGCGTTTACCTTCGGCTGTAAGGGATCCGTTATAACTATATCTAATAGTTGTGCGGCTGGCACAGATGCTATCGGTTATGCTTTACGTAGCATTTTGCTAGGAAAAGACGATGTAATTATTTCTGGTGGATCTGAATCCCAGATAACTCCGTTTGGGCTTGCTATGCTTGCGGCTCCACGCATAATGTCTATGAGAAATGATGATCCGGAAGGTGCTAGTAGGCCTTTTGATAAAACAAGAGACGGCGGGATACTTTCCGAGGGAGCTGGAATACTAATCCTTGAAGAATTAGAACATGCACTAAACAGAGGTGCACATATTTACGCAGAAATTCTTGGGTATGCAAGTAGGGCTGATGGTGTACCATCTATCGAACCCAACGCATCTGATACTGGAATAGAGCGATCTATATCTATGGTTTTGTCTGACGCTTGCCTGTCTCCCAATGAGATTGGCTACGTATGCGCGCATGGTCCGTCAGATACCTTTGATATAATCGAAACAAAAGCAATCAAGAAAACTTTAGGGAACCATGCTTATGAGATTCCTGTAAGCTCTATAAAGTCTATGATTGGGAACCCTCTTTCTGCGGCAGGTCCGTTACAATTAATAGCTTCAGTTATGGTTTTTGAAAGGGGTATAATTCCACCAACCATTAATCATAAATATCCTGATGTTGATTGTGATCTGGATTACGTTCCCGAGAAAGCTAGAAAATCTGATAATATCAATACAGTATTGATAAATTCTCATGGGTTTGGCGGAGTTAATTCTTCTATTATTATAAGAAAATATAAGTCAAGCAAAGAGATCGAATATGGACTTCGTAAATAAACTATTGCTTATATTAATAATGTGCGCTACGTTAGCTTTGGGTATCTTTGTTCAGCTAAGGAACAGAAGAAATCCCATTAATATATCTTTCTTTATACTGACAATAGCAATTGCATTATGGACATTCAGTGTTTTCATGGTTTTATCTGTGTGGCACACGATGAACCCGATTCAACAGGTCAAAATGGCCTACGCACTTGGCACGTTTATGGCTACCAGTTGTGCCATCTTTTCAGTCACATATAATAAAGAAAAATTCCAACTGGTTAAAAAATACATAATTATTCTAGTTCCTGCTTGCTTAATAATGGCTTTGCTATCACTAACTTCACTTTCAGGAATAAATATTGATTACGATGACGAAACAAAAAAAATTGTTGATGTTACCTATGGTATTGGAAACAAGATATGGTCTATGTACGAAGCAATCTGCTGGGGTATTATCATTTATAATCTGGGAAGTAAGTGGAGGAAAGGAAGTGGTATTGAAAAACTAAAGATAAAATATATGTTCCTTGGTATAGTGCCAACGATGACTTTTATGGCATTTACAAATATTCTTGGACCTTTAATGGGTTACGAAAAAGCAATTGGTTATGGCCCGTTTTTCACCATGATTATGTTGGGTTGTATTGCTTATGCCATAGTCAAACACCGACTGATGGATATAAGGGTATTTATCAGAAAAGGTATAGTATATTCTATACTATTAGTTAGCGTCACCGCCATGGTAGGACTTTTGATTGTAGGTGTACCGTCTGCTTTTCCCGATTTGACTAATATCCAATCTGCTGTGATCTTTTTAATCAGTTGTACATTCATTGTATTTGCGGTAAGACCTTTCATGCAAAACCTGAAAGATATTATACAAACATTCGTGTTTAAAGATCAGTACAATTATCAGTTAGCCTTGAGTAATCTTGCCTCATCTGCGTTAAAGACTCTTGATATGGAAAGATTAGTAGAACTGATCTTCAATACTATAGTAGAAAACATAAGAGTTGATCGTGCATCGCTTTGGATCAAGGACACTAAAACTGGATTATATAAACCCTTATGTTCGTTTGGTCTAAAAGCCGAAGATTTACAGATTATTATTTCTGATGCCAGCACTATAGTATCTTATCTGGATAAGATTCGAGAACCTATTGTTAAAGAAGAATTGGAAAAAGAGCTTAATCCTGCTGTTTTTGACAGGATTGAAAGCGATTTTAAACTGCTGAAGGCAGAGATCTCAGTTCCTTTATTTGCTGAGGATCAAATCATAGGGATCCTGAATTTGAGCAGTAAAACCCATGGCAGACTTTATTTTGAAGAGGATATAACTTTTCTTAAAGCTATTATGAGCCAATCTTCAATAGCTATTCAAAATGCAAGACTTCATCAACAGGTTGTTAATATGGAAAAGCTGTCATTTCTTGGGCGTCTATCTGCTGAACTAGCTCATGAAATCAAAAACCCTCTGGTGACAATCAAGACAGCTTTTGAGTTTCTAATGGAATATCAAAACAGTAATCGCTTTGGCAATCAGGGAATGAGTGATGACTTTAAAGATTTTCTTAATCTTGCAAATCTTGCAATGCGGGAAACTGACAGAATAAATGAGCTTATCATACAATTATTGCGTTTGGGACGTCCATCTCCACCAAAATTTGCATGGTGTGATGTAAATCAAATATTCGACGATATTATTCTAGCATTAGGACGAAGTAGTGTGGAGAAAAACGTTGAAATTATAGACTTAAGAGACAACAATCCTGTTGAGATATATGCTGATGAAAAACAGTTAAGGCAGGTATTTTTGAATATCGGACAAAATGCTATGGATGCTATGATAGGTGGAGGCAAAATTACTATTGAGGTGATATTTAAAGCAAATCAAGAGGAGGATACTCAAGATTATAATACCTATCAGAAGCAATCTGAAACGGGATCATACGCAAGATCAGATAATATTGTAGTGATTAAGGTTTCAGATACTGGTAAGGGGATGTCTAAAGAAGAACTGAAAAACATATTTGAACCATTTTATAGTGGTAAACTATCTGGAACTGGTCTGGGATTAGCTATTGTAAACAGCATAATTCGTGAACACAGTGGCAACATTGATGTACAAAGCACAGAAGGAATAGGTACTACATTCACAATAGAACTCCCTCAAGTATTCCAGAAAACCGAATTACTAAAAAGTGTAAGTTATTAACGAAATTTAGGAGTTGATTATATGCAAACAAAGAGTAACGTTTTAGTTGTTGATGATGAACTTGGTGCAAGAGAGTCCATGAAAATGATACTAAATAATCGCTTTGATGTTTCAACTGCTGACAGTGGAAATAAAGCAATACAACTTGTGAAACAAAAGGATTTTGATGTGGTTGTACTTGATATCAGGATGCCCGATATGTCGGGGATAGAAGTTTTGCAACACATAAAAGAATTGGACCCATCTCCAGAAGTCATGATGGTTACCGCCCATGCCGCTTTGGATACAGTCAAAGACGCCATGAGACTCGGGGCTTATGACTATATAGAAAAGCCATTCAAAAGCTTTGATGATTTCAGAGATGTTGTAAGCAGAGGGATCGAGCGCAAGATAAAATCTGCCAAAATGATGCAAATTACAAAAGATTTTGAGGAAGTCAGGAAACATCTCATTCAACTTGAGAAGATGTCTTCGTTAGGTCAAATGGCTTCGGAAGTGATCCACGAATTGGCTACACCTATAACCGGTGTGCTTGGATATTCAGAATTTCTGTTAGAGCAGGAATGTGACGAAATCATCAAGAATAGCCTAAGAAAGATAAAATCAGAGGCAGAACGTTCTCAAACTATAATACGAAATATTCTAACGTTTGCAAGAAAGCCTGAGAATATCAAAGCATTTATTAATATCAATGATGTTGTGTCAAGAACTATTGATATAAAAATGCACCATTTTAGAACTGACAACATACAGTGTACCATCAGTCTTGATCCAGACCTTCCAAACACACTGGCTGACTTTAACCAGATTCAGCAGGTAGTGATCAATATAGCCAATAATGCTCAAGACGCCATGAAGTCGCATGAGGGCAGAAGGCAATTATCTATCACCACTACTCATGACTCAAAATTCATTTATCTAGCGATCTCAAATTCAGGTCCCTGTATACCCAAAGAGTATCAAGACATTATATTTGAGCCGTTTTTTACAACCAAAAGAGTAGAACAAGGAACTGGCCTTGGACTTAGTATATCTCGTGACATTCTTCAGAAGCATAACGGAGATATTCGTTTGACAAGTAAGGAAGGCGAAGGTGTGACGTTTACACTTGAAATTCCTATTGTAAGCGAAAAAACTAAGTGATTAGTTATCAATAAGGGAGTATTATTTGATAATAGCTATTGATGGTCCTGCTGGGGCAGGCAAAAGCACTGTTGCAAAGCTGGTAGCTAGACGGCTTGGATACCTTTACATTAACACAGGCGCTATGTATAGAGCGATTACCTTAAAAGCTTTGCAGAATGGGATTGACCTTGAAAATGAAAATGCCCTCGTAGAACTGGCAAAAGAATCCAAAATCAATTTCGCGGATGGCGGTAGTTGTATAATTCTGGATGAAAAAGATGTTTCACAGGAGATCAGGACCCCTGAAATTGATAAACAAATATCCACCGTAGTCAAGCATCCTCGCCTTAGAGAAATAATGGTAAAACAACAACAAGATATAGGCAGACAAGGTGATGCCGTATCTGAGGGTAGAGACCTAACGACAGTCGTTTTTCCTGATGCGGAAGTAAAAATTTATCTCGATGCTTCACTTGAGGAACGGACTAAAAGACGTTATGGGGAACTGAAACAAAAGGGATATAATCTTGATGTGGCGCAGGTGCAGAAGGATACATCAAGAAGAGATGAGTCCGACAAAACTAGAAAACATGGGCCTTTAAGACTTGCTAAAGACGCTATATTATTGGATACAACATCTATGACAATAGAACAGGTAGTAGAATTAATTATTGGGATTGTGGAAAAGAAAAAATTATGAATCATAGAGGGATGCCTTATCTTTATCATTTCATTCACGTAGCTACACGTCCTCTCTTCAAGTCTCTTTTCAAATTTCAGGTTTTTAACTCTGAAAACGTACCTTCCACCGGTGGTGTTATGCTGATGATAAACCATGCAAGCTACCTTGATCCCATATTTATCGGTGCGGCAGTGAACAGAAATCTTCACTATATGGCAAGATCAACTTTATTCAAACCCGAGATCATAGGCAAGTTTTTGAGAATCCTGAATGCTTTCCCTGTTCATCTAGGTTCACTAGACAGAGCCGCTATAAAGCACGCATTACAAATTCTGGATGAAGGAGACCTTCTGCTAATATTCCCTGAAGGGACGAGAAGCGTTGATGGAACTCTAGGAAAGGCACAAGATGGGATTGGGTTCATGGCTTACCGAACAAAAGCTGATGTGGTGCCTGTATTTCTGGATGGAACTTATAAAGCCTGGCCAAGAGGATCGAAGATGATTAAAACTGCAAAGATTACAGTGTCATTTGCGAAACCATTAGACATGAGCGTTTATCGCAACTGTGAAGCCACACGGGAAACGTATTCAAAAATCGGTGCGGAAGTGATGGCAAGGATCGCTGAACTCAAACAAGAACGTGATTCTGAAAACTCAAAACTGAAAACTGAATTATGAAAGTAATACTAGCAGAAAATTCTGGATTTTGTTTTGGGGTCAAACGTGCAATGAATCTAGCTTTCGAGGCGGCAAGCAACTCCGAATCTCCAATATATAGTCTCGGACCGCTTATTCATAATCCACAGCAAGTTGAACAACTCAGTCGTAAGGGAGTCCATGAGGTTTCAGGACTTGAATCACTCAAACCCAACGACGTCTTAATTATCAGGTCTCATGGAACTACACCGTCAGTCCATGAAGAAGCAAAGGCAAAGGGATTGAGGATTGTTGATGCTACTTGCCCGTTTGTTATAAATGCGCAAAAATTGGCTCAAACCCTATATTCTGAAGGTTATCAGGTGGTCATCGTTGGCGAAGGTGATCATCCCGAAGTTATCGGTATAATGGGATTTACAGAAAATAAAGCATGGGTGATAGATAAAGCAAGTAGTGTTCAATTGCTACCAAATACAAAACGTATAGGAGTTATTGCTCAAACAACACAGTCATTTGATAATTTTCGAGAAGTAATATCAGCGCTTTTGGAAAAATGCGATGAACTCAAGGCTTTTAATACTATATGTCATGCTACTGCCCAACGTCAGGAAGGCGCTATTGAACTTGCAAAAAACGTTGACGTAATGATTGTTGTCGGTGGGCATAACAGCGCAAATACAAGCAGACTTGCATCTCTATGCAAATCATCAGGCGTCTCAACTTACCATATTGAAACAGCAGATGAACTTGATGAGTCGTGGTTAAAAGGAGTTAAGGTCGCCGGGGTAACAGCAGGCGCATCAACACCCGAATGGATCATAGATGAAGTTATTAATAGATTAGAAGATTCGTAAATTTATATGTCATTATGGTATTAATATGATGATAACTAAATCAAGAGAATATTCATTATCTAATCACAGGCTCATAGTACCATTTATCTCCTCGCCTTGTTTGTTTTATGGAATCTGCCTGCAAAAGATGATTTACGTATTTTATAACCTCGTTTATGTGAAGTCCTAGAGAGGTTGATATATCATCCGCAGTGCATGGTCTGCGCTTTAAGAGTGCCAGTATACGTTCTTCAGCGGATTCTTCATTGTGAGTCTTGTGCTTTACAATTTTGCCAAAATCCGCAATTATCTCGACACGATCATCAAATAGTTTTGCAATATTTTGCATTTCTTCGATGGTTATAGGAAGGGCGAATTCCTCGGCAGGTGGTCGGTCAACCGTGTTCAGTTGAATCTTATCTAACCTGAGATCACGGACAAAATCTGCCATCTGTTTCAGTTCTTCTATATTATCATTTATACCTTTGACAATTAAAATCTCAAGCCATATCTTGCCCTTAAATTGCTGAGTGAATTCTTTGAGTCCATCCATAAGCATCATTGCTGTTAAACCTTCATGATTACGATTGACTTTCTCAAGGGTGCTATCTGTTATTGCATCCAGCGATGGCACGACTAGATCGGCTTCGCTTAAATCATTTCTTACATCATATCTGTATAGCAATGAGCCGTTTGTTATCACAGCGATAGGCACTTTTGTAAAAGCCTTGACACCGCTGATCATCTCACCTAACTGTGAATTCAGGGTTGGTTCACCAGACCCAGAGAAAGTTATAAAATCCACGTTTTCTTTTTCGATTACTTCTCTTATTTCAGCTAGTACTTCATCTTGTGGTACAAAATTCTCTCTGTCTATAATTTTCTTTGTGGTTACACCAAGCTGGCAGTATATACAGTCAAGAGTGCATGTCTTGAACGGAACAATGTCAACTCCCAGCGACATTCCTAATCTTCGTGAAGGCACGGGACCAAATACATATTTCATTTTATATCCTCAAATAAGCATTTCCCAATAAACCCGATGGTTTTTCATCACACTCAAGGAAGTTCTTCATAGAGTTAGTGACTTTTATTGCGATATTATTCTGACCCGAATGTAAAAACGGGCTTATCTCACAGATGTACGGCGCCCACGGTCGCACCCCTGCGCAGATACCATTTATAATGAATTCCACCATATCAGCGACGCCTGTTGTTTCTATCCAAGCTTGTCCGTGAATATTATCAACATTAACTTGCTGTGAATAAGTTGCTGTCCCTGAATAGAATGGATATCCCTGCTTTGTCCATGATATTCCCGATCTGATCTCTGATGTTGCCATTGATATCACATAGTTGTCGTCAGTAGCATTTAGTAGTGCAAAATTTCCAAGCAGTTTAGGGGGAATTGTCATCGCCTTTGGTTCACCCGCCCAACTCTGGTTGGTGAATCTAATATGGATACGATTCGCACCTTGATTGAGTTTTTCCGTAATATCAAGAGTTTTCCATTTAGAGTCAATGTAATATCCCATTGTTTCACGTGAAATATCATATCCGTTTACGAATATCTGGAATTGCATCCCCGCCATGAATGAACTACGTGACTCAACGTCATCAAGCAGGAGAAGCATAGATTCTGGTAAATCCATTATCTGAACGTCAGTTGTATAGTCATAGTGAAGCCAATCACCCCGTGTTGTAAGCTGAATATTCCAGTGATCCAGTGGAAGCGCATTTGGAGAGTCACAAGAGAATTCCCACACATCATTAAGCTGGATACACTTCAAGTCTGGTACTTTAATCTCTGGTTTCGGATTTACTTTACGTTCAGTATCCAATACAAATACAAGTGACCCATAAGGCGCAAAATCCCAATCAACTAATGTATAACCTTCATCTGTGACCTTTGATGATACATTACGGATTTTTCCTGTCTCTATATCCCACTGCTCAACAAATCCACTTACTTTCATTTCAAGTTTTGCTTGAACGGATTTATCGCTGTCACTGGCAAAGAAATAGATGTGTTTTCCAGAAATTTCTCTGTGAATACATGTAATTTCACGATGGTTGATACGAACATCAGGTGTCAAAATCTGGCTTAAAGTATTTTCTAAGGATTCTGAAAAAGATGAATTTAAAAATCCCCCCTTCCCCCCTTTTTCAAAGGGGGAGTTGAGTATGTCTTTTTCAAAGGGGGAATTGTGTATATCTTTTTCTAAAGGGAGATTAGGCATGTCTTTTTCTAAGGATGAATCGAAGGTATCTATTTCGCCAAATATAACAAAACTCCCTTTAGGTGATGGTACTGATTTCAGCTTATTAATCAGCTTATCAGCGACAGGAGCAGTTAAAAGCAGTTTCCCACCTTCCTGATAAAAACTCATCAGCGCATCAAGGAGGGACAACGAGCAATCAGAAATTGCCTGCAAGATAATAAGTTCATATTGTTCCTGACCGATCTTCAGTTTCCCATCTTTTACGCTTTCTACTGTGATGAACTGTTCAGGCACAATATCATAATCTACATGACATTTAGATAGTTGAGATGCGTAAAAGTCGAATTGATCAGCAAGCCTGCGATCTTGTATGTCTTCTTTGCCTGCTTTGAAGGCTTTCCAAAAGTCATCCTGTGGATAGAATAATGCAACCTGCGCAACGTGCCTGCCTGCACGCATCAACATACTCAGACGTGCAACGTAATCAGCAAAGTATCTGTAATATCGCCAGTAGGTAGCCTGAAAGAACTGTGAGGGCGGGGAGTCGTATTTGCGGAATCCTTCCATACTGTAGTAGAAGGCATGTGGACAAAGGAAGTTTATACCTAAACGATACTGCCAGTCCACGATCCGCTTCATGTCAGCCATTGTTAAACCCCATCCGCTAACACCGAATGATTCTGACAAGACCGATTCTTTGTTGTATATATGAGCGATTGAACTGACTAACTTCTGTCCTTGAGCGTTAGTAGACATGAGGGGGAGATTACCCCATCCACCGTATTTTCCCTCACATCCAATACCGAGATGGTCTGAACCGGGGATATCGAAAAGGCTTAAATCACGTATAAAATCACCCTGAAAGATGGTATTTGTATAAAGTCCTTCCTCAAGCAGGAGATGGCCTGTCAATTTGAGCTTGTTTTTGTGGCACCACTGCTGATATGGTACAAAGAAGCTATCAATGTAGTTTTCAGCAACAACCTGTCGGTAGGCATGACGGAGTTCTTGAGATTTTGTTCCAACATCATAAAAGAGCGCAGGAAGTGTCTTTTGCCAGTCGTATCCTTTTCTTTCAAGCCTTTCAGGAATTTCGTTACCCCACGGTACAATGCGACCATTGGGTCTTGTCGGGTAATTCGTATGATTCTGGTGCCATGCGAGTAAACACGGCTCATCAGTGAATATGCCGGGAATAGTTTCACCTAAATACTCTTTTATATCTTCGTCATTAACGTAGTCATCCAGAACATTCAAAAATGCCTGCGTCATACCAGAATTTAAATAATCCGGACCGAATACGTTTCCACGAGGATCTTGAAGTATTCGTTTAACAAAGACTATTACCTGCCATTCACCTTCAGCCATACTCCAGCGAAATTCTCTGTTGTTATCAGGCTTGATGCTGATAACTTTTTCATAAAAGTCGCTTATTTCATCAGTGCGTATAGCATAGGCTATTAACGGAGTTCCTTCTGGAAGAGTTAATGTGATTTCTTTTGGACCGACGAATGTTGCTTCAACAAGGTCAATGAATTTGTTGCAATAATCAGGATTTTGGGTGACTTTCAGACCACCGACCCCGCTGGGGAACGGATATTCATCGTAAAGCCATGCTTTTAATCCATATTTATGTGCTGTTTGAATAGCCCGTCTTATGCAAGACATCCACCCCGCGCGCATGTATTCGGTTTCCAGACCGAACCTTGCGTGCATAAAGAATCCTCCCAGACCGGCTTCGTGCATGAGCAATACTTGACGTTCTATTTCGTCTGGCTCAAGCTTAGAGTTCCAGAACCAGAAAGGTACGGGACGGAATTCAGCATCGGGATTAGCAAATTTTTCTTTTAGTGTATCAAAATTCATAGTATTAACCTTATTTTAAAACGGCACCTGAATCAGCGCCGCTAACTATTTTACTGTAAATATCAAGGAAACCTCCATGCACCTTCGGGCTTTTCGGTTTCCAGTTAGCTTTGCGTTTTTGCATTTCTGATTCGCTTAGGCGTATATCTAACCGTCTGTTTGGTATATCAATGTCTATAATGTCACCATCCTGAACTAGAGCAATAGGTCCTCCATCTGCCGCTTCGGGACATACATGACCTATGCACGGTCCACGGGATGCGCCAGAGTATCTGCCATCAGTGATCATAGCGACAGAATCACCCAATCCCATACCGATCAACAGTGCGGCAGGAATAGATAGCTCGCGCATACCCGGTCCGCCTTTGGGACCTTCATATCTTATAACGAGTACGTCACCATGCTGAACCTGCTTTGACGACATATACTCCCTTACATCCTCCTCCGAATCGAATACTTTAGCAGGTCCCGAATGAACCATCATTTTCGGATTGACTGCGATTTGTTTGACAACGGCGCCTTTTGGTGCAAGGTTCCCATAAAGAACTGCGATCCCGCCCTCTGGTGAAATCGGATCGCTAAGTGAATGTATAACTTCACTGCGCACAACATTAACATTCGCTAAGTTTTCACGAATAGTCTTACACGTTACAGAAGGAACATTAAGCTCAAGAATGGATTCCATTTCTTTCATAAGTGCTGAAACTCCACCTGCTTCGTGAAAATCAAGTAAAGTATATTTTGAAGCAGGCTTAAACTTTGCCAATAATGGCGTTTCCTTGCTGATCTCATCGAATAAGCTTAAAGGGACTTCTATACCAATTTCCTTTGCCATCGCTGGAATATGCAACAGCATATTCGTTGACCCGCCAATACTTACTCCAACCTTTATAGCGTTAATGATACTTGCCTTTGTTACGAGTTGGCTTGGAGTTAGACCTTTATCCAGAACTTTCATTATCTGCTCGCCTGTAATCTTAGCAGATGCGAATTTTGCAGAACCAACCGCCGGCATCGTGGCGCAGCCGGGCATTGACAATCCAAGAGCTTCAACAATACAACTCATCGTGCTTGCTGTCCCCATCATACTGCACAGACCCGGACTGCAACATGCGTTAGATTCTATGTAGGCAAGTTCCTGCTCATCCATCTTACCGGACTTGTATGCGCCGATAGCTTCTTTAACATCACAGGCAACCATTGCGCCATCTTTTGATGAAAACGGCAACATTGTTCCACCTGTCAAGAAAATAGTCGGAATATCGCATCTCAGCGATGCCATAAGCATACCGGGGATTATCTTATCGCATGAGCAGATCATCACTACAGCGTCAAACTGGTGTGCTTGAAGCATTAGTTCAACCGAAGCGGCGATAATGTCCCTGCTAGGCAGAACATAGTGCATCCCTCTACCTTGAGCGATGGCATCGCAAGGCGCAATAGTGTTAAATTCCACAGGCATGCCACCTGCTGAAATAATCCCGCTTTTGACGTGCTGTGCTAGTTCTCTTAGATGGTAATGTCCGGGGTTTGCCTCTGTCCATGAATTCGCTATCGCTATCAAAGGTTTACTCAGATCAGAGCTTGTATATCCTGACGCCCTGTAAAGCGATCTTGCATAGGTGCCGTCTATTCCACTTAACGATTCTCTACTGCGAAGTTTCAACTGTATCATCCTTTTTTAACGATTATTATGGTATCAAGTCAACGTTTACAATTATAATATGTTGATTGAATTTTATCAAGCAGAATCAAGTATACCGTTTAAAAGATAAATTGTGCGTAGTATAGTTTATAAATGAAAAAAGTCTGTTATAAAAGCATACGATTTACGTCTTATATTATGAATACATTATTCCATGGAGTAACGACAATGCAAGAGGACGCATTATGGGTAAAGAAAACGCTTGAAGGCGATGAACAGGCATTTCATCGTCTGATAATGAAATATTATACTGCCATCTATGCCCTGATAACGTCGTGGGTTAAAAATTCTGAAGACGCAAAGGACCTGACACAGGAAGTCTTTCTGAAAGCATATCAGGAACTAGATTCGCTAAGGCATCCAGAGCAATTCCGTCTATGGTTGCGACAGATCGCCAGAAATCAATGTCAGGATTGGCTTCGTAAGAAACAGGAGACTTTCGTTCAACTTGATGAGGACATGATCTACGAGACGCCATCCGCAGACGAATTGTTGATCCTTCAAGAGACATTGGCAAAGGTAATGAAGGCGATTGATGAACTGCCAAAATCGGAAAGCCAGCTTTTGAAGGAACGCTATCTGGATGATGCCTCTTATGACGATCTGGAAGCCAAACACGGATTATCTCACAGCGTTCTAGCTATGCGTCTGCTTAGAGCAAGACAGCATGTCAGAGAGAAGATAAAATTACTGCCGGGTGTATTAGCATTATCATGGCAAGATGCAGCAAGGAAAATGCTAATCGGAGGGACAGGAGCAATGAAGATCACTGTAAAAGTTAAAATCATAGCCATTGGAGTAGCGGTTGTATTGGTATTAGGCGGTACGGGTGTTGTGATATGGCATACTCATCAATCTGCACAGGAAACACAGAATTCAGCTATCAGTCAAACTGGACAACAGACAAATTTATCAATCAGCCAAAAACCTTCCATTGTTAAAGTTGTCGCTAATAAAAAGGCAAATAAACCGATAGATACGCATAAAGAAGATGCGAGGGAGTCACAAAACACTGCACAGATAGATTTACTGAAAGATGGAAATAGTCAAGAAACAAAAATATCTAAAACGAAAGTTGGGGAAACCATTGATCCGAAAGAAGAAACCAAAGCTGGCGAGTTTACTCTCGCAGATATGGCGGCAAGAATGCCTGTTTTGAGGGAAGAAATCAGGACTGGAATGGCTCGTATCAATACTCGTGGCGATGAATTAACAGCGGTTCATCAATCAGGGAACTTAACTCCCGAGACGATAAAATGGCTTAACGAACAGCAAAGAGAACTTAACAAAGAATGGAAGGATCTGTTTTTTAATAAAATCGGACCATATTACGCATACAAGTTGAACTTAGAAGGGAGGCAGCCATATCCTCTGGCTAAAGGTGGTGAGTTTTATGAATTAGCCCAACGTCTACCTCCTCACGTGTTTCCAAGAGAATTTGATAACCCAAATGCCTTTTCTCATATATGGTTAGGTGATGATTAATAGTGAGGAGGATTAGAATATGCTTATATTAAAATTGCCTGCCATAAAGATACTATGTTTTTTTGCTATTGGTGGTTTTTTCATAGTTATTCAGTTGTCAGCTTTTTCTGCAACAGAAACCTTATCAAAAATGGACATGGAAACCATTCTAAGCGGAATTAAGCATTATAACTCTCTATGCCAATCCGGTGAAGCGGATGTGACTCACACGATGATTCAAAAAGGTATGCCTATGACTGAAAAAATGAATGGAACCTTAATGAATGGAACCTACAAATATCATTTTATGTTTGATCGAAACAAAATGCGTATGGATAGGGAACAAGTGGAAACAGACAGGATTCGCCATTATACTTACATTTATTTCACCGGACAATGGGAGTGGGATATATCGGAGCAATACGTTAACGGTAAGTCCTATATTCTGTATATTTACACCACTACTGACCGCTCTAAATACGAACAACGGGATCCAAGAGGCTACGGGGAATTTGACCTCAACAGATTTCTGAATAAAGATGATTTCAGGGTTAAAGGGCAGGAGAAGATTGATAATATTGTTTGTTATGTTCTCGAACATAAGGATGGAAAAACGAGATTCTGGATTGCGCCGGAACAGGGATTCCGAACCTTGAAGACAGAATATGAATATTCTCTGGGGCCGCGTTATAAAGGAGAAGATGGTAAGGAGAGATATGGGATTGAGCGTAACTTCATTTCATACGAAAAGCATGGGGAAGTATGGTTCCCAAAAGCAGTCGATCACAAAATCTTTTACATAGATGAAAAAGGTCAAGAACAGTTAATGACGAACTACAAGACCGAAGCAAAGAACATACGTTTGAACCATCAAATTCCTAAGGAAAAGTTCGCCATTGATTTGCAGCATGCCGCAGACGAAATCAAAGTTTTCCTGGCTAATTCAGGCGAAACCCTGACTAAAGAGCAGTTTATTGAACAATACGATTCGCTGATCAAGTCAAGTAAGGAGTAGATAGATTGTGTCAAGGAACAAGACCCAACATAATATCCATAACATAATATTGGGTTTGTCAACTGGTATGAAAAAATCTTTATTCAAATAAATCCGAATGTGTTCCTGTTCTTTCAAAGATGATCTTATCATGTTCCTTAACATATATCAAAATCCAATCGGGTTCAACATGACACTCCATTCTGCCTACAAGCAACCCTTTTAACCGATGGTTTTTATATCGGGCATCCAATGGCTTTTGGTTGATAAGATTTTGCATTATTTGTAGGATTTTGTCTTTATCCCTGCCTCTTTTTATCATTCGCTTGAAGTCTTTTTCAAACTGATGTGTGGTAACAAGCTTTAGCATTAAATACCCATTTTCTTTGCGAATTCATCGAGATTGTTATATTCGTTTAGTTCATTTCCTTCATTTGTTTTTTTCGCTGTTTCCAGTGTCGTTTCATTGGGAATCTTTACCTTGAATGGTAAGCCTTTCTTAGACTTCACTTGATGATAAAATAGAGTTATTGCTTCCGTTGTTGTCAAACCTAGACCCTTGAATATTTTCTCTACATCGGCTTTTAGATCAGGCTCAACTCTTGCTCTAATCATTGCAGATTTTCTCATAAATCATCTCCTTCCTTTTCTGTATATTATTGTATCACAATTGAGATACAAAATCAAGGTTTGTATCTTGTGTCAAGGAACAAGACCCAACATAATATCCATAGCATAATGTTGGGTTTATCATCTTGCTTTTTCGTTTTAACAATAATCAAGCAAAATCTACAAAAAGCATACTTGACTATCAGAGTAGATGACAGTATAATACCTATTTTAGTTAGAAATGATACTTAACCGTAACCTGTATTCAATTGATAATCTGACGGATTGAGCAGAAAAAGTTGATCTATTCTCTTTTGTAAGAATATTATAACTGCTCGTGTCAA